>Ga0222715_10000293_pt1 | contig 50084 bp, 45 predicted proteins | sample C33_9DmetaG_FD_165056 | JGI IMG/M metagenome (GOLD analysis project Ga0222715, IMG submission 165056) | Estuarine water microbial communities from San Francisco Bay, California, United States - C33_9D | ecosystem: Environmental > Aquatic > Marine > Unclassified | place: USA: California...
AGATATTGAAGGTGTTGAAGGTGGTGAAGCACCTGCTGAAACTCCAACAACTGTATAAATAGTATTATGATTTTACTAGAACTATTTGGTCAAAATGAAGAGAAAGATGATGACGGTCATTATGATCCAGAGTCTGACCAAACTATAGTTAAAAAAACAGATACTCGTAAAACAAGATTGACACTAAAGCAAATTAATAAGCTTAGAAAGATTTCAGAGTTAAGAGCGGCTGAAAAAATACAAGACGCTGAAAAATATCAAAAGCAGTATGGTGCAACGCCAGAACCTGCTATGTAATAAAAATAAACAGAAAAACCCTTTTTCTTGCCGTTTTGGCACCATTCGAGCATAATATTAGTCTCCTTTGTTAAATATAGATGATATTTTGTAACTTTTATATATAAAAGGAGTGATTTCGCTATGAGTAATAAATTTGAACAGTTGCTAGATTATATCATCAACGAAGAGCAAGATAAGGCTCGCGAACTTTTCCATGAGGTTGTTGTTGAAAAGTCACGTGAAATTTATGAAGGCTTAATTGATGAACAAGATCTTGACGCTATCGAAGAAGAGATTGAAGAAGTTGAAGAAGCAATCTCAGACGAGGAAGTAGAAGATTTTGTTAATGATATTGAAGGTGACGAAGAAGGAATGTCTTTAGAAGACGCAAGTGAAGAACTTGACGACGCTATGGACATGGAAGACGAAGGTGACTACGAAGGCGACGAAGAAGAAGCTGACGAAGAAACCGACGAAAGAATCAGTGATTTAGAATCTGCATTTGATGAACTTCAAGCAGAATTCGACAAGTTAATGTCAAGCGTTGAAGGCGATGATGCTGAAGAAGAAGCTGACATGGACGACATGGAAGACGAAATGGAAGACGAAATGGAAGAATCCGTTGAGTCAGACGAAGATTTAGAAGAGTCAGAAGAAGTAGTTGCTGAAGCTGCTGAACTAAAGCCAGTGCCTGCCCCAACAGGCGGCGCAAGTGAAGGTTCATCACCTGTTGCATCAGGTGGTAATGCAAGCAATGATGCTCATGAACCAGGCGCAATGTCCTCTGGTGGCGCATCAGAAGGCAAAAAACCTAATGTTAAGGTAGATCAGCAAACCACAGAACCAGATATGAAGAAGGTTTAACGGTAAGCGAATATGACTTATCTAAGAGAACACTTGACATTTGACCAAGCTCGTATCGTAACTGAGACCGATTCAGAAGGCAAGAATTTATACATGAAGGGTATTTGCATCCAAGGTGGTGTAAAGAACGCTAATAAACGTGTATATCCTGTTGATGAAATCCAAACGGCGGTATCAAGTTTAAATGAGCAGATCAATCAAGGTAACTCTGTTCTAGGCGAAGTTGACCATCCAGACGATCTTAAGATTAACTTAGATCGTGTTTCCCACATGGTTTCAGAAATGTGGATGGATGGCCCAAACGGTTATGGTAAACTTAAAGTCCTGCCAACACCAATGGGTAACTTAGTCAAAACGATGCTAGAGTCAGGTGTTAAATTAGGAGTTTCATCCAGAGGAAGCGGCAATGTTCGTGAAACCTCTGGAGACGTTTCAGATTTTGAAATCGTTACTATAGATATAGTAGCACAACCCAGTGCTCCAGACGCATATCCAACAGCAATTTATGAAGGTCTCTTAAACATGAGAGGCGGACATAGAGTGCTTGAGGCAGCTGCTGAAGTACGTGAGAATCAAAAGGCGCAAAAATACCTAAAAGAAAGTATTTTACGCCTCATAAAGGACCTAAAAATTTAGGAGAACATTATGTTAGACGTATTTAAACCACTTATCGAAAATAACATTATCTCTGAAGAAGTTCAAGCAGAACTAACAGAAGCTTGGGATGCTAAGTTGGCGGAAGCCACTGAGCAAAACAAGGCTGAGTTACGCGAAGAATTTGCACAAAGATATGAACACGATAAAGAGGCGATTGTCGAAGCCCTAGATACAATGGTTACAGATTCTCTAAAACAAGAAATCAACGAATTTGTAGAAGATAAGCAAGCATTACTAGCTGAGCGAGTAGCATACAAGACAGCAGTAACAGAGCATGCTGAAATTTTAAACAAGTTTGTAACAGAGAACCTAGCATCCGAAATGGGTGAGTTTCGTGCTGATAGAGGCACACAAGCTCAAACAATGAGGAAACTAGAAGATTTCGTAATCAAAGCATTAAGCGAAGAGATTGTTGAATTCAACGAAGACAAAAAAGACGTAGTTGAAACAAAAGTAAGACTAGTTGCCGAAGCAAAAGACAAACTAGCCGAACTTAAGAAAGCATTCATTGAGCGTAGTGCCAAGATGGTTGAAGAGACTGTCACTAAAACTATTAAGGGTGAGATGTCACAACTTAAAGAAGATATCCAGATTGCTCGTGAGAACAATTTTGGACGTCAATTATTTGAAGCATATGCCGCGGAGTATGCCCATTCATATTTGAATGAGAATACAGAAGTAGCTAAGCTAAGCAAAGAACTTTCAGAGATGGAAGAGGTGTTGGCTGAAGCCAATAAAACAATTGAAGAAAAGGATGCACTCGTAGAGGCAAAAATGAGTGAAATCAATATTATGAACGACCAAGCAAGCAGAAAAGACGTTCTTTCACAACTACTTTCACCATTGGCGAAAGAGAAGAAAGACGTAATGGAAAGTTTACTTGAATCAGTTCAAACTGAAAAACTTAAAGCATCTTTTGACAAATACCTACCAGCGGATATTAATGGCGATGGTAATGGTATTAAACGCAAACTTACAGAAGGTACAACAAAGAAAGAAGTAACTGGTGACCGCGAAGTTGTTACGGAAGAACGTGCAACAGAGCAACAAGCATCTACATCTAACATTGTTGACTTGAAAAAGTTAGCAGGATTATAAATTTATAATTAAGGAGTTTAGGAGACTAAAAATGTCAGAACTATTAAATGAAAACTGGAGCGAAACCAAAGACGCACTTCTAGAAGGTCTTTCAGGTTCAGCTCGTAGTACAATGGCAGTAACTCTAGAAAATACAAAAAGTTATCTAGCAGAAGCTGCAACAGCCGGCGCATCAACATCAGGTAATGTTGCAACACTTAACAGAGTAATTTTACCAGTAATCCGCCGTGTAATGCCATCAGTAATTGCTAACGAAATCGTTGGCGTACAACCAATGGCAGGCCCAGTAGGCCAAATCCACACATTGAGAGTACGTTACGCAGACGCATTCACAGGCAGTGCAGGTGGTAACACAACAGCAGGCGAAGAGGCATTAAGCCCATTCAAAGTTGCTGAAGGTTACTCAGGCAACGTTGCTTCAGCTGATACAGCAGGTGCAACAGCAGCCAATGAAGGTAATGCAGGTAACAGACTAAGCATTCAAATCTTGAAGCAACCAGTAGAAGCAAAGACACGTAAGCTATCAGCACGTTGGACTTTCGAAGCTGCTCAAGATGCTAACTCAATGCACGGTATTGACATGGAAGCAGAAATCATGTCAGCACTAGCACAAGAGATTACAGCTGAAATTGATCAAGAGATTCTACGTTCACTACGTGGTATCGCATCAACAGACTTCTCATTCGACCAAACAGGCGTTTCAGGTACAGCAACATACGTTGGTGACGAGCACGCCGCATTAGCAGTAACAATGAACAGAGCAGCCAACGCTATCGCACAACGCACACGTCGTGGTGCAGGTAACTGGGCAGTTGTAGGTACAGACGCACTAACAGCAATTCAATCTGCTTCAACAAGTGCATTTGCTCGTACAACAGAAGGTTCATTTGAAGCACCAGTTAACCAAAAGATGGTTGGCACACTAAACGGTGCAATGAAAGTTTACGTTGATACATATCAAGGTACAAACGATTCAGTACTAGTAGGTTATAAGGGTTCAAGCGAAGCAGACGCAGCCGCTTTCTATTGCCCATACATTCCTCTAATGTCATCAGGTACAGTATTAGATCCTGATACATTCGAGCCAGTCGTAGGCTTCATGACACGTTATGGTTATGTTGCACTAACAAACACAGCATCATCACTAGGTAATGCTGGCGACTACCTACAAAAAATCAACATCTCAAACCTATCATTTGTATAAGGTTTAGAACTTTTTGTAAAGATAACCCCCCGTTATTTGGGGGGTTTTTCTTGACTAAATAATACTGCTTACTAATGGGTAGTAAGTTTATGGGGACTAACCCTCCTCGTAGCGGATAGAACCCGCAATGGACTTCTAAAAGGAGAAATAAAATGGGTAGACCATTAAACAAAAAATATTTTGGTAATACAAATGATTCAGGACTAGGCGGCGAAGGCGTTGCTTCAGTAACAGTCACAGGCGCTGGTACAGGTTATACAGACGGTGATGCAGTAGTTTTCAGCGCACCTCAACTTGCAGGCGGTGTTACTGCAACTGGTGTTGTTGTTGATGATCCAGTCGACGGCACAGTTAATTCAATATCAATTACTAATCCAGGTTCAGGCTATACATCAGCACCAACTGTTGACTTAACAGGAGAAGGTAACGGAGACGCCACAGCAACAGCCACATTAACTACATCTGGTGTTAACGCAATCGCATTTTCATCATATGTTGATGGCGGTAGTAATCAAACAGACGGCGATATTGTTAAACAAGTAGCCGCAAGACGCTTCAAAGTTACAAACTCAGACGGCACAGGCACATGTAAACTAGTTGCAGCTACACCAAGCGCAGCTGGAGAAATGATGATCAGTGCTACGGACTCATCTGGTAAGACATACTATGTAACAAAGATTTCTGCTCGCAGAGCAACTTTAACACAGTATGGTGCAGGTGGTCATGAATTTACTGACGGCACATCACAAAAGTGGTCATTTGATTCAGCAGTATTAAATGATTCAGTACAATTAGATAATAACTAAGATAGTTATTTTATATTTTATGGAAAAGGGTCAGACGTCTGACCCTTTTTCTATTGTAAAAATGTATAAATAATAGTAACATTAGAAGTAACAATGGAAAACACAAAATATGGCACAGAATCTAATTGTCAACAGCGATTATAATATTGACGTTGGCGCGAACGAAGTAAACATTACAGCATCAGAAGTTAACGTTATAGGTAACTTTGTTGTAACAGGTACAACTACAACAGTTGATACAACAGATTTAGCAATAACAGACAATACAATCGTACTTAACCAAGGTGAAGCAGGTGCAGGTGTTACACTAGGATCTGCGGGTGTTACAGTAGACCGTGGTAGTGTAGATGATGCTATACTTACTTGGGACGAAACAACAGATAAGTGGAAGTTCTTAGTAGGTGCAAGTACAGCAAACTTAGAAGCAAACGTTTCTATGGCTGCGTTAGAGTTGGACGGCGTTACTGTTACAGATATTATTACAGAAGCAGAAACAATTGGTGCTAACGACAATGACACATCTATTCCAACAACAGCCGCAGTAAAAGATTACGCAGACGCAATTGCGACATCAGCATCAGCAGGTGGCGCACAGTACGATTTACAATACAACACAGGTTCAGGTTTAGGCGGTAACTCTAATTTTACATTTAACTATAGCACAAACGTTATAAGTATTTTAGGTGAACTTAATGTTGATAATATTAACATTAACGGTAATGATATTATTTCATCTAATGTAGATGGCAACATTACATTAACACCAAATGGTGTTGGTAATATTATTTTAGCAAAAGAAACAGGAGTTTCAGTACAGTTAGATTTTACAGATCAAGGCAGTGACCCAAGTGCAACAGCAACAGTGAATAAAGTTTATTCTAAAACACCAAGTGGTGGCGGCACAGGTTTATATTTTGTTAATAATACAACAACTGGTGAGTTTATTAGTAAAAGCAAATCAATTGCTTACTCATTAGTATTCGGCGGATAAATATAATTATGGCAATAGCAATCACAAATTTAGCAAATACAACAGCAACGGCAGTTATTACAGCGGCAAGTGACATCGCTGTTACTGATATTATTATTTTTAATACAGACTCACATACTGGATCACTTTTTGATTGGAGTATAAATTTAATTCCAAGTGGTGATTCAAACTCCATTGATAACTTATTATATTCTTCAAGTTTAGTGACAACAGGTTACGCAAATGCATTGTATCCTGGATCAAACATTCATGTTAATACAATAACAGGATTTATTGGTAATAAATGGTTGCTATCAACTGGTGATTCATTTGAAGTTGCATTGTTTGACGCAAGTAATACATCACCAACATGGTCTGGTACACCAACATTAGTTCCAGTAAACGTATTTGTTAACTACATAGGATTGTAAAATGCCTTTTGACGCTTCACAACCACAATACTTTACTCATAATAAAGTTACCTTCGGTAGACAAGACGCTGTCGGTCTTCCTGCAGGTACTACCCTTGACCGTCCTGGCACACCAAATCCAGGTGATATAAGATTTAATACATTACTTAATTCATTAGAAACATATGACGTTATTAATTTATGGCAACCTATTAGAATTCCAGGCACTGCTACTATCACCAAAGATACAGACACAGGTGATGGCTCAACAACTGCTTTTAATATGTTATCATCAACTCCAGATTCAGAAGAAAATGTTCTTATTTTTATTAACAACATTTTTCAAGAAGCAACAACCGCGTATACAGTATCAGGAACAACGGTTACATTTACATCTGCCCCACCTAACGCACACGTTATTGTAGCATTAAGCGGATTTGACACTGTTTAATATTTTAAACTCTTATATAAATACTAGTATAAAGTAATTTTAAACGGAGAATAGTATGGCTATAGGTCGCGTATCGGGACCAATGTTACAACCAAATTTGGTCAGGCAAGGTACTGACTTAGCATTTGAAACAGATTTATTATATCTTGATGTAACAAATTCACGCATTGGTATTAATCAAAACACGCCGGGCTATTCGTTAGACATTTCAGGCGACCTGCAAGTTGGTAATATCGAACTTGATACTAATACTATTACTACAACAGATACAGATGGTAATTTAATATTAAATGCCAATGGCACTGGCCAAATACAAGTATCAAATAAGAACATTCAAAATGTTCTTGATCCTGTATTAGCACAAGACGCCGCAACAAAAGCATATGTTGATTCACAAGTTAGCGGATCTAGCGGTAGTAGTATTACATTAGGAACTCCTTCAGATGGCAGCTTGACAGTGGATGCGGCTTACTTGGGCTGGACAGGATCCACCTTAGTAACAGATGCTATTGATGATTTAAATGAAGTTGTTGAAAACATTCGCAATAATACTTTTGTTAAAGAAGTAGACTTTACTGCTAACCAAACAGTAGGCGGTGCTGGACTTGTTGTAACATTAACTATTACCGCCACAGGCAATGCTAACAGATATGACATTAACTGGGGCGACGGTAATACAACAACTGGAACAAGTGATAGCACACCGACACATACATATAACTCTAACGTTGGCTCACCATTTGATGTTACTGTTACTGCTTATAATAACAGTGGTAGTGGTACCGGAAGTACAGCAAGTAAAGTAAGAGCAGGTTATATTATTATTTACACTGCTAACCCAGTAGTATCATTTGCCGCATATACTGCCTCTAGTGGCGGTAGTCCAATTACATATTGGGACGACGGCGATACAGTATACTTTGAAAACGACACAACAAACATCGGTGGTGCCACAATACAATACACTTGGGATTGGGGTGACGGAAGTAGTGATGATGTTATTAATACAGACAGTGATGCGGGAGGCAGTGCCGGCGCAAGACTAGCACACACGTTCACTACCAGCACCGAAGAAGAACAAACAAGAACAGTTAGTTTGACACTTGACTCGCATAATACAGCGGACCCAAGTGTTATTCCAACAGATGATGACACTGCTTATAAAATTTACGATGACCATACTCCAACTGTTACATTAAGTGGAACAACCGGTATTAACGAAGAAGGTACAAGCGGATTGCCAATTACTTTTACTAACACTACTGAAAGTACAATTGGCAGTTATGCAACATATGGTATACAATACCAATATCAGTGGGGTGACGGCACTTCAAATACAACAGTAAATGTTGGCACAGGCGGAAGTGGTGACACAGGTAACACTATTGCTCACACATTTGCACTAAGTTCTGGAAATCAAGCATCTGGTACACCAGTGGATTATACTGGTAACTTGAGAGTTATTAGTAACCACTCGAGTAGTCCATTTATTAGTTCCGACTTTACAGTTCACGTTGAGCCTGATGTTAGAGCAAATATTGCGGCTACAGCAGTAACAACAAGTGATAGATCCGGTGATAACCAATATGACATTTACGATTACACAGACTATAGTGGCAATAACAGAGCACTAGTAAGAGCAACAAACACATCACAAAACGCAGATGATTACATATATAATTGGGCTGATGGTAGCGCAAATGATACTCCTACTGAAGATGGTGTAAGTGCTGGTTCTATAGGTGCAACATTGGATCACGACTATACAGGCGAATCAACAGGCAGCTATAACTTGTCATTTACTGCAAATGGTACTCCAGATATTACAGCACAAACAGATGTTGACACAGGCATTACATTTACAATGAATGCAACACCATCCGCTCCTGATGATTTAAGCACGAAGTCTATTACACTAAGCGACTCATATCAAGGAACAAGTCCAAAACTTTGCGCTGGGTTTACAGACAATAGTGCTACAAGTCCTTTGAGCGCCGGCGCGGCATTAACAACAACGACAGCAAGACGTTATACAAGTGGCACAATTGATACAAGTACAGTTGCTAATGCGTATAATGGATTAAGCGGAACATTAACAGCAAGTATTAACGGTGTTGATAGTGGTAACAAAACATTTACAACCGCACTAAACGAGAACGGTACATTTACATCACTTGTTGTAAGTGACCAACGTGATGCGAATGACACAATTAGTTCAGCAACATACCCAACAGGCTTTTACCAAACGTTTGATGCTAAGATTACACAAGCACTTGGTAGTTACTCTGTTGGTGTAAACGACCAAAGATTAGAACATAGCGCAACAGGTAATACAAACTATGTTTCTGTTGTATACGATGATGTAACAGCAACACCAACTATTTCTAGCGTAGGTACATTGTCTGAAGGAACAGCAGGTACAAAACGATATATCTCAGGCGTTCCATACTACAACACAGGAAGTCCAACACTTAACCTAACTGGTGTACAGATTAGTAACTTAACGGGGCAGGCTTATAGAGACACAGGCTCTATTGTTGAAGTAGATAACGGAACAAACCAAGAAGGTACATCGAGTGCCGGCACAAGCAATGCAGACTTTACATACGCACAGATTGATGGTGCTAGTTCAATGCTAACACTCGGTATACCAAACACCGACACAGGTGTTGCTTCACCTTACACACTAGGAACATTATCCGTACCTATTACATCAAGTAGTGTAAGAACTGTAGACAGAGTAAAAGTTAGAGCATCTAACTGTAACGGAACAAGTAGTTACTCTGAAGTTACAGCAACAGACATTAATGTTCATACTGCCTCACAATCAGGCATTAATGAACTTGTTATTGCTGTAGCAGACAGTTTAGGTAATGGAACATATACAGACGACGGTATTCGAAGCACAGCATTTTTAGCGGATACCACAGACACGCCAACGTTCAATGGCGCAACAAACTTTTACACTAGCAGCCTTTATACTGAGTCCAGTGACCCAGGTGTTAGTGGAACGAAAGAAGCAACAATTAGACTTGGTGTATTAAAATATGACGTAACAGATTACAGCACAGGCTTCCTACCAGTAGGACCTGATCGCAGTGGTGACACAGGAACACAATACTTTACATTTGCTTTCCGCAGACAAGTTGTTGCTAACTTTGATATTAACATTACATCAACTTCAGGAATTAGTGGATTATGGATTGCCTCACCAGGCACTGCTATTGACAGTGCCAGTGGACTAAATGGATGGATAGATTCAAGCACAACATATGGTGGTAGTGGTGTCCCAGGCAGTGATGTAGGCAACGGCGGTAACGGTAGTGACGGTTGCGCGTTTACATCAGGTGATAGAATTGCAACAGGTGTTTCACTAAGTGGTGGTTATACAATGACACTTGGTGCAGAGAACATGTCAAACGCTACAGGTAATGTAGTGTTGGTAAGAATAGCGTTAGCAAGTGGCGAATCGGTAACCGCACTTAGCATAGGGGAGGCAGCATAATGGCAGTTTCAGATACCCAGAAAGTTGACTACCTTTGGAAAAAACTAGGTTATGGCGCCACCAAAACAGATACAAACGCACTTAAAAAGGCTCCTAACGAAGCCATAGCAAGTCCGCTGTTACTACGTGGTGACAAAGTTTGGAAGAACGCATCAAGCATTCCTGCATCAATACCAGGCTCAAGTGCTGGTGTTGTTACTGTTTATACAACAGCCGCACCGCAGGAGTGTACGCAAGATATTACATCAACAGCGAATAGAACTTGGAAAACAACATTAACAGATTGGATATCACCTGAGATTGGTTCAACATATCAAGTAAAGGTTTATATACATACTGCATCAGATGCAGGGAACGCCGCCGCTAGTGGCACCCAAGTATTTGCTACAGGTTCTGGTAACGACGACGAATGGTTCTTTGATTACCAAAGTGGTGTATTACACTTTGTAGGATCTAACTTACCTAACGGCGTAAGTTTTACAGGTAAGAGTGTTTATATTAGCGGCGCAAGATATACAGGCGACTTTGGTGTAGGTGGTGATACAGGAGACTTTACATTCTCAACAAATGTAATGTCAACAGGTACTACAAATGGTGACATACAAATTGATCCGGATGGCACAGGGCAGTTAGTAGTAGTAGGAACTAACTCAATGCTACCCCCTAGTGGTACTACATTAGAACGTCCTGGTTCACCATCAGCAGGTGACTTCCGCTATAACAGCACAGAAAATAAACTAGAATACTATAACGGTAGTGATTGGGTATTTTTAGAAAGTTCTAACTATGCGTTAGTAACAAGTGATACATTTACAGGTGATGGATCAACTACTACGTTTACTTTAAGTACTTCAGCAACAACCAATAATACTATTGTTAGCATTAACGGTGCGTTACAACAGCCAACAACAGCATACAGTGTAAGTGGCACAACACTTACTATGGTTGAAGAAATTCATTTAAATGATGTTGTTGAGGCAAGAATTTTTAGCACAGCACTTGCAAGTGTACAAACATTAATTAGAGATGCAGACAATGATACTCAAGTAAGAGTTGAAGCAACTACTGACGAAGATACTATTCGATTTGCAACAGCCGGTACAGAAGTTGCTACAATGACTTCTAGTGCCACAGTTTTTGCTAATGCATTACAAGTAGCAAGTATGACAACAACAGAACGAAACGCATTAACTGCCGCCAATGGAATGATTATTTACAATACTACAGATAATAAATTTCAAGGGTACGAGAACGGATCTTGGGCAAACTTGATATAGGTTAATATAAATGGCACAACAAACAGTTAACATAGGTATTATAGAAAATGATAGACGCGGCGATACGCTTCGTGTTGCCTTTAATAAAGTTAATGAAAACTTTACAGAACTATATGGATTAAGTGTTGCATTAACCGCATTTTCTGTAGGTGCCGAAGGAGCCGCTAGCGGCGACGGTGGGTTAGCCTATGATAATACTACGGGTGCATTTACATATACACCACCAACTGCCGCAGGCATTGGTGCATTAACTGATTTAACAGGAACGGGGTTTACTACTTTATCCGATGTAGATACAGTAACAGCGGTAGACAACGGAAAAATTTTATACTACGATCACGGAACTACTTCCTTTAAATGGAAAGTAGACACAGGTGGCATTTCGCTAACCAGTTTAAGTGTGGGCGTAGAGCCGGCCGCTTCTGGCGACGGCAGTATTGCGTATGATAATACCACAGGTGTATTCACATACACTCCTCCAACTGCCGCAGGCATTGGTGCATTAACAGATTTAACAGGAACAGGATTTACAACCTTATCTGATGTGGATGCCGCAGGAGCAGGTGAGGATGGTTATATTTTATACTATGACCATGGCACAACAAGTTTTAAATGGAAAGTAGATTCTGGCGGTCTTGCTTATACAGACTTTAGCGTAAACCAAAACGGTGCAAGCGGCGCTGGTACACTAACTTATAACAATGGTACAGGACAGTTTGATTATACCCCGCCTGACTTATCAGGCTTTTTAACAGATTTAACAGGTACTGGATTCACAACTTTATCTGATGTAGATGCTGTTGGTGCTAGTGATGATGGTAAAGTATTATATTACGATCACGGAACTACTTCCTTTAAGTGGAGAACAGATACTGATACTCCTGCAGGCTATAACAATGCAAATTGGGATACAGCGTATGGATGGGGCGACCATTCAGTAGCGGGCTATACAAGTTACGCTGATAGTGATGTAGATACACACCTAAATCAAAGCAATCCAACAGCAGGTTATGTACTAAGTTGGAATGGCTCAGACTATTCTTGGGTGGCGAACGGTACCGGTGGTATTACAGATATAGTTAATGACGCAACACCACAACTTGGCGGAACACTGGACGCGAACGGCAACACAATTGACATGGGTACAAATGTTATTACTGATGCAAAAGTTGGGCAATGGGACACAGCATATGGATGGGGTGATCATTCAGTAGAGGGATACTTAACTGCTGAAACATCACACGCAGATGTATTGGTAGACGGTGACTTCGGTAGTGCCGGTATTATGGCAACAGACGGTGCTGGTACTTACAGTATCGTAACTGATAATAGTGCAAACTGGAATACAGCATATGGCTGGGGTGATCATTCAGTAGCAGGCTACACAAGTTACGCTGATAGTGACGTAGATTCACATCTAAACCAATCCAATCCAACAGCAGGGTATGTGTTAAGTTGGAATGGTGCAGACTATGCTTGGGTAGATAACGCAGGTTATACAAATAGCGATGTTGACGCACACCTTAACCAAAGCAATCCAACAGCAGGGTATTTGTTGAGTTGGACTGGTAGTGATTATGCGTGGGTAGCAGATACCGGAATTACAACTTTTAACTTAGCAGGTAATACAGGAACGGGCTCAGTTGATGTAGGCGGTGGGGATTCCCTAGTAGTATTAGGAACAACAGGACAAATTAATTCAAGCATTGCCGCTAACTACGTAAGTTTAAGTTTAGATCCAAATATTAACAGTATTCAAAGCATTGCATTTGAAGGATCAACTGCTGACGCAAATGAAATTACACTAACAAGTGACGATCCTGCCGCTGATAGAACAGTAACACTAGCAGACCTAAGTGGTTATGTAGCATTGTTTGATGTTGCTCCAACAGCAACCATTACAGCAACACCTGCAGAACTAAACTATATGGACGGTGTTACAAGCAATGTACAAACACAGTTAGATAGCAAGGCAAGTGCAAGTTCACCAACATTTAGTAGTGCGGCAACATTTAATGGAAACGCAATATTTAACACAGGTGTTGAAGAAGCATTTGATACACTAACGGGTTCAACAGGAACAGTAACACACGACTGTGACAACGGACACATATTTTATCACACAACACCAAGTGCTAACTGGACAGCAAACTTTACTAATCTAGGTTTAACGGCAGAATACGCAACTACACTGACAGTAGTTATTAACCAAGGTGCTACTGCTTATATTCCTACTGCTGTACAAATAGGCGGAGTAGCACAAACACTTAATTGGCAAGGTGGTATACAACCAACTGGTACTGATAATGGTATTGACGTCGTAAGTTTCAGTATTTTAAACGACGGCGGAACGTATGTGGTATTAGGACAACTTGTAGACTTTACATAGGATTAAGTGATGCCATTTACAAGTTCTTACAATGGATCATTTGCAGGAGGCCGCAGAGCAAGCACAACAACTTTCGCAGGCCTTGCTAAAGCCCATAGAATAATTGTTCATTACGATCCAAGTGATGCTAGTAGTTATAGTGGTAGTGGAACTACTCTATCAGACTTAACTAGTAACAACTATGATGGAACAATAGTTGGAGAGCCTACTTTTGATACAAATCATTTTAGTTTAAGTGCTAATGATTATTTTGTAACTCCAGACATATCAAGCGATATTCCAGGAGATCTAGAATACAGCAACGGTGCAATTATTAATGTTACAGGCGATGGTAGTGATTTTTTCAAACGTGAAGTTACAACCAACGGTGTAAGGATTATGGGTGCTGGAACCGTAGGCGGACAAACAGCAGTGCCAGATGCGTGGTTAGAAAAAGTAGCACGTATGGTTGAATTATTTACAGATCCAAATGGCGCCGGCATCAACAAAACATATCAAAGAGAGTTAATTAAAACACTAAGTGGTGACACAGGAACATATCACGCTGGATTTCCAACTATACAAAGAGTAGCAAGAGGTGCAGGAGCAGATTACTCCACAAACTTCTTAACTGATTCAGGCGCTGAATATTGGAATCTAACAGACTTGTATGATAATCATGTACAAAATGACATGGTATGGTATTTGAATTCGACAGGTGATGGATACGGTGATGGCGATATTGACGCACAAGAAGTTATTGAACACATATTCCATACACTTCATATGCATGGTTTACCTGCAGAGGATATAAAATTATATCCATATATAAGTTCCGATTGGGCGTCCGGTGATTTGTATGCGGCAATGGAAGAAGCATACGATGACGGCAAGTGGGATCCGTCAGGATATAACAATCCATCAAATGATTGGAAGACTAATGGAGATGCATTTGAAGTAGCGGCAAAAGAATATTTGTTTCTACTAAACTTTGCTATGTTTGAGTATACAGAATTATGGGAAAATGGAAGTCTTAGTCCTGAATGGACAGACGATATGCGTACTCAAGCAGGTATCCAAACAAACAATCCTCTAGGTTATGCATTCCATAACACATATATTGCTCCAGTTATTAGTAAACCATCACTTGCTACTATTAGAAGTATATTCCAAGATGGTAATACACCAGATCAAGACAATCCAGAACTAGCAGGTGCGCCGGGATATGTAGTTGATGCATCAGTAGCAGATAAAACACATACTGTGGAACTTTGGTTTTATCCAACAGGCGACAATGGCGTGTTAGTTCAATACCAAGGACAATCGGCACCTAATAGTTCTTATCATTTCTCTGGTATAGAAATGGTTAGCGGGCAACTGGAGTTTGGTTTATGGAACGGCTCTGGTCTATCATCATCAGGACCAACAGGAGCAGTAAGTCTAAACACTTGGCACCAAGTAGTAATGAGTTATGACGGTTCATACCTCAGAGGATTTTTAGACGGTGTAAGAGTGTGTAAAACAGCAGTTACATTTGATAGTCCAAGTGATGGATCAGGCAGTGAAACAGGAGCATTCCATTTAGCTGTTGGCCCAGATACCGTAATCAACCAAGGCGATGGATCAGATTTTGAAGGGCGCGTGGGTATATTTCGTGTATATAAGGCTAAATTAAATCGTAGTGCTGTTCAACGTAATTATAATACAGATAAAAACACACATAGCGAACCAAGTTCAGCATGGGATCCAAGCACAGACATTACTCCGGCACTTTGGTATGACGCTAGTGACACTAGCAGTTATACATTAAGTGGATCAACACTTAGTACTGTAACAGATAAAGCAGGTAACTTTACTCCTACTGTAAACAATACACCTACTAGAGTTACTGGCGGATTAAATAGTTTAGATGTTTGGGACTTTGATGGTAGTGGCGAAAATATTACAACTGGATCAGGTCCATATGCAAGTAGTGGTAATCACTGGGCAGTAGGAGTATTCCAATGGCATACTACGGACCAAACTAAGGACAGTTTTTGGAGTGCAAGCGGTACAAGAACTTATGCTGTAAGTAGTAGTCAAAGTAACAATACTTGGACTGGTGAGATCGATTATGACGGCTCTAACAGTATTGTAACTGGTGTTGCTAAAAACGACTTTACAGCAAGTATAGCACAGAATACTTGGGTTATTGTTAGTATTGTGTTTAACAAAACAGGCAACCAAATATTTGGTAGATTAGACGGCACAACAAGTACTACCGTGGACGCATATAATTTATCCATGGACACAACTGCTACAGATGTTCGTATGATGCGAAACAGAGGAGGTGTGCATTTAGATGGCAGAATGGCAGAATACTTCCATGTTGCTGGCGCTCCTGGAACAGGTAGCACAGACATTTCAGATGTTCAAAAAGCAGAAGGCTACCTTGCCCATAAGTGGGGATTAGAAGGTAATCTACCTGTAAGCCATCCTTATAAATCAAGTGCTCCATGAAAGTCAAGTTAATACTACTTAGGAACACAAATAGCAATTGTAAAAACATAGCAAGTAGGTTATACGATTTTACAGAGTTTTGTGTTCAGAAAAGATATCCTATACACTCACAAGACGACATAGACCCTATTACTATTGCAGACGAAGATTATATTTTTGTTATAAAAGCAGGTCACGTATTTTGGGATGCATCGATTTTTGATCAGTGTATTGAAGAATCTAATGAAGCAGTAATGGGTAACGAAAACTGGTTTCTAATTAATTGTAAATTACTTAAAGTAGATCCAGTAGAAGCACAGTTACGTTTTGAAGCAAATTTCTATGGTGATTGGTATAGTGAATCAATATTAGATTCCTATGTAAGCAATAGGCCAACAAAAACATTTTCTAATGAGATAGAAACACTAAAAGCATTTTGCTATCCAGAAACTTATTATAGCGAAATAGAACAGTTAATGGAAAATTTGGATTATTCTGTTCCTAAAAAGATAGAACCATTTGCGTGGGAGATTAGAGAGGCGGCCAGGAATTTAGATGTGGGTTACTATGTAGTTAATACTGAAGATGTTAGTATTGAGAATAAGTTTGATAAAAAGTTTGACAATTACATAGGTGTATGTGGTGGATTAAAAACTTATATTCTGCTAGGGCAGGATTATTTTACTAATGACACTAGTGTACTAATGTTTGACATTAGTCCTGCCGCAATCGAATGGCAAAAATACCTTAGAGAACATTGGGACGGAAATGCCGATTCCTTTATACAAATATCACAAGATTTTAAAGAGTTACGTCCTGGATATATCGCAATACAAGACAGTTATAGAACATTAGAAAGATATTTAAATGAGAATAATATATCTAAGCATGATCTACAAACCTGGTGGAATAAATTTCAAAAGTTAAATGTTGAATATAAACAAATAGATCTTTTTAGTAGTTCAGATGTTTTGGAATTAGCAAAGTACACTGAAAACAAAAATAATACTTATTTTTGGCTTAGTAATTGTTTCGTTATGGAACGATTAGTATTCCAATATGGCTCTAGCCACACGTTAGAAAAAGAGTTTAAAGATACATTCAGGCAACTGTCCAACTCTCCTTGCACATACGATATTAGCGTTAATGTTGGGTAAATCCACTGGTTTATAACCAAAATAATATACTACTATAATTATTTTTATTGGGCAAAACCGTTATTCTAAACACTTTAAGTAGTGATTATGTGCTAACACTAATTCATCAAAAATACTTTTAAATATCAGCATACTATATATGCTCGAGCATATAGATGACCTTTATATTTTTATCGAGATGGAATATAAGGGAATTGTCTGTCATCGGCAGACAAGATCATTCCACAATATGTATATATGGTATATGATAGTCTTCTGAAGGAAGACTTTAAACAGGAATGGAGAAATAATAAATGGCTTTAACTAGAATAGATACCGATCAGTTATCAGACGGTGCCGTAACCAATGCTAAGATCTCTGCTTCTGCCGCAATTACTGGTAGTAAATTGGCAGATGACTTAACATACGGATCCAACTTAACTGTATCAGGTAACCTAACTGTTAACGGTACAACTACAACAGTTGATACCACAAACATGTCTATTGAAGATCCTCTGTTAGTATTCAGTGCAAACGCAACTGGGTCCGCTACTGCAGACGCTGGTTTCGTTGTAGAGCGTGGTGACGACGCAAACGTAGGTTTCATCTGGGATGAATCTGCAGATGAGTTTGTCGCTATTACAACAACAGAAACTGGTGGCACAGCAGGTAACGTCACAGTATCAGCATATGCTGACATTCAAGTTGCTGATATTACAGCAGTAAATATCGCAGGTACATTGTCAACTGCAACGCAAAACAGCGTTACAACAATGACTGGTTTAACAACAACTGGCACCATTGGTACAGGTACTTGGGAAGCAACAGACGTTGGCGTATCACACGGTGGTACAGGTAGTTCAACCGCTTCAGGCGCACGAACAAACCTAGGCGTTGCTATTGGCTCAGACGTACAAGCATGGGACGCTCAATTAGATGATATCGCAGCTCTAGCCGTAACAGACGGTAACATTATCGTAGGTGACGGTACAAACTGGGTTGCTGAATCAGGTGCAACAGCAAGAACATCACTTGGTGTAGCAATTGGCTCAGACGTACAAGCATGGGATGCTCAATTAGACGACATTGCAGCTCTAACCCCAACAGATAGCAACATCATCGTTGGTGATGGCACTAACTGGGTAGCAGAGTCAGGTGCAACAGCAAGAACATCACTTGGTGTAGCAATTGGTTCAGACGTACAAGCATATGATGCAGAACTAGCAGCTATTGCTGGTTTAACATCAGCTGCCGACAAAGGTATCCAATTTACAGGCTCAGGTACAGCCGCAACTTACGACTTAACAGCCGCAGGTAAAGCACTACTTGATGATGCAAACGCAGCCGCTCAATTAGTAACACTAGGCTTAACAGCAACAGCCGCTGAACTTAATGTGCTAGATGATATCGCATCAACAACCGCAGAACTAAACATCGTAGATGGCGACACAGCCGCAACATCAACAACACTTGCTGATGCAGATCGCGTAGTTGTTAACGATAATGGTACTATGGTTCAAGTGGCTCTAACAGACTTCGAAGTTTACTTTGAATCTGCACTAGACACACTAAACAATGTAACATCTGCAAGTTCACTAGCAACAGTTGGTACAATTACATCAGGTACATGGCAAGGTACAGCAGTCGCTGACACATACGTTGCTAATGACCTAACAATTAGTGGTGGTACAGTAAACAGTTCAGTAATTGGTGGCGTAACACCAGCTGCTGGTACATTTACAACATTAACAGCCAACGATCAGTTGGTAGTAGCCGCCGGCGCAACAATTACCGGTGATACAACAGACGAGATTACACTAGCAGTTAAAGGTGTAGGCTCACAAACAGCAAACTTAATGACTGTCGAAATTAACGATGGTACTGATAAGTTTACAATCGCAGCCGACGGTTCAGTCGTAATTGCACAAGACTTAACACTTTCTTCAGGTGCTACAGTCACAGCAATCCTAGACGAAGACAATATGGCAAGCGATAGTGCAACATCATTAGCAACACAACAATCTATCAAAGCATACGTTGACGCAGAAGTCGGTGCAGCCGCACTGGACATTGCTGGTGATACTGGTACAGACACAGTAACAGTTGGCACAGATACACTAACATTTGATGGTGGTGCAAACATTACATCAGTGGCTACAGATAATCAAATATCTTATGCACTTGATGCAGACGTTACTGGCTTGACATCATTAGTAGTTGATGATTTAACATTAAATGGTTCAAGCATTACAAACGGTAGTGGTAACATTACACTTAGTGCCAACGGTGGCGCAGGTGACGTTATTATTACTGGTGACTTAACAGTTAACGGTACAACAACAACAGTTAACTCTACAGTTACAACACTCGACGATCCAATTATGACATTGGGTGGTGATACAGCTGGTTTAGATGATGACAAAGACCGCGGTGTTGAATTTAAATGGCACAACGGTACAGACGCAAAAGTTGGTTTCTTCGGTTACGATGATTCCGCAAGCAAGTTTACATTTATTCCAGATGCAACAATCACTAGTGAAGTAGCAGCTGGTACAGCAGGTGACGTAATCTTTGGTAGCATCGAAGGTACTATTGCAACTGCAACACAAAACAGCATCACAACAATGACTGGCTTAACAACAACTGGTACAATTGGTACAGGTGTTTGGGAAGCAACAGACGTTGGCGTAGCACATGGTGGTACAGGCGCATCAAATGCATCTGACGCCCGTGATAACTTAGGCCTAACAATTGGTACAGATGTACAAGCATATGACGCAGGTCTAGCAGATATCTCAGGCCTAGCAGTAACAGATGGTAACATCATCGTTGGTGATGGTTCTAACTGGGTAGCAGAGTCAGGTGCAACAGCAAGAGCATCATTGGGCTTAACAATTGGTACACATGTACAAGCATATGATGCACAGTTGGATGATATCGCAGCTCTAACCCCAACAGATAGCAACGTCATCGTTGGTGATGGCACTAACTGGGTAGCAGAGTCAGGTGCAACAGCAAGAGCATCATTGGGCTTAACAATTGGTACACATGTACAAGCATATGATGCAGAGTTAGCCGCAATCGCAGGCCTATCATCAGCTGCTGATAAAGGTATCCAGTTTACTGGTTCCGGCACAGCCGCAACATATGACTTAACAGCCGCAGGTAAAGCATTGTTAGACGATGCAAACGCCGCCGCCCAACGTACAACAATGGGTGTAGCAATTGGTTCAGATGTACAAGCATGGGATGCTCAACTAGACGATATCGCAGCTTTAACTCCAACAGATAGCAACATCATCGTAGGTGATGGTTCTAACTGGGTAGCAGAAACAGGAGCAACAGCACGAACATCACTAGGCTTAGCCATTGGTACAGATGTACAAGCATATGACGCAGAACTAGCCGCTATCGCAGGTCTAACTTCAGCAGCCGATAAAGGTATCCAGTTTACTGGTTCCGGAACAGCCGCAACATACGACCTAACAGCAGCCGGTAAAGCACTTCTAGATGACGCTAATGCCGCCGCTCAGTTGGTAACATTAGGTTTGACAGCAACTGCCGCCGAAATTAACGTACTAGATGATATTGCATCAACAACAGCAGAACTAAACATTGTTGACGGTGATACAGCTGCAACTGCTACAACATTAGCAGACGCAGATCGTGTAGTTGTTAACGACAATGGTACAATGGTTCAAGTAGCATTAACAGATTTCGAGACATACTTCGAAACAGCACTTGATACATTAAACAACGTTACATCAGCAAGTTCACTAGCAACTGTAGGTACAATTACAGCAGGTACATGGAATGCTGACGTTATTGGCGTACAGTACGGTGGTACAGGTGCTTCATCTCTAACATCCAACAGCCTACTAACAGGTAATGGTACATCAGCAGTACAAGCAGAAGCAAACATCACATATGATGGCACAACATTCGGTGTTGATGACGCCGCAGTCTTTAACGAGAGTGCAGGTGACAACGACTTCCGTATTGAGTCTGTTAACAATGCTAATATGTTTTATGTTGATGCAAGCGTAGACTCCATTGGTTTATTAACCGCAACACCTAACGCAGGTACAGTACTTGACATGAGTGGCTCAACAGAATCATTCTTGTTACCAAAAGGTACAACAGTACAGCGTCCAGGTTCACCAGTAGCAGGTATGATGCGTTATCACTCAGATGACAACGTATTTGAATTCTACAATGGTACAGAGTGGAAACAAACAACAACAGAGTTCACAATTGTACAAAGTGAAACATACACAGGTGATGGTAGCACAACTGCATTCACAGGCTTAAACGCTGATCTAACAACTAATAGTTGTTTAGTAACTGTAAACGGTGTTGTACAATTACCAACATCCGCTTACGCTATTTCAGGAACAACAATTACATTTACAGAGGCACCAGCCAGTGGCGATGCAATTGAAATTCGTGAATTTACTACAACAGAAACTATTACACGTTTAGAAGATGCTGACGGTGACACTAAGATCCAAGTAGAAGAGTCCACAGACGAGGACGTAATCCGCTTTGACGTAGCAGGAAGCCAAATTGCTTATATGGATGGAACTGGTTTGGTTCTTTCATCAGGCACTTTCCAAGGTACAGCAACATCAGCACAATATGCTGACTTGGCAGAACGTTACACAAGTGACACAATCTATGAGCCAGGTACTGTTGTTTCCTTCGGCGGTGACGCAGAAGTAACAATGTCTACTGAGTCCATGGATTCACGTATTGCAGGTGTAGTATCCACAAACCCAGGTTTCTTAATGAACGACGGTCTAGAGGGTACAAACGTAGCAGTAGCACTAACAGGTCGTGTACCTGTTAAGGTAACAGGCACAATCCGTAAAGGTGACATGCTAGTTTCCGCAGGCGAAGGTTACGCAAAAGCAGAAGCAAATCCACGTTTAGGATCAGTAATTGGTAAAGCACTTGAAGACTTTAACGGTGTTTCAGGTATTATCGAGGTAGTTGTAGGTAGACTATAAGTTGTTATATTAATAAGTTTAACTTACATTATTAAGTTGTACAGTGAGGGGGACGAAAGTCCCCCTTACTTTTCTTATTAAAATAAATACAGTATACACAGGAGGCTTATGCTTTGGCAAAGATAGAAATCGCACGTTATTTAGAAGATTATGATGGTGAATATGTTGTGTCTGGTATTGTTGTAAAAAATGGTAGACGACACCAAGATAGATATTGGATTCCAAATATGATATCGAACAGTGATCATAAAAAACATGCGTTTGTTGTCGGCAATGGTGTTTCCCGCAAGTCAATGAGTACGTTTAAATTAACTTTTCTTACAAATTCCGGAGGCGGACATTTAGGAAAACACAAAGCACAATGTTATGGATGTAATGCTGTATACAGAGATTGGAACCCTGATTTTTTAGTATGTACGAATGATAAAATGATCGACGATATTGTTGAGGAAGGTTACGCAGAAAATAATGTAGTTTTTGGAAGAGCAACCTCTTTATTAAAGTATCCAGAATATGTATCTCTTATTCCGCATGATCCAAGAATGAACTGTGGTGCGACAGCAACATATCTCGCTTGTTTTCACGGGCATAAAACAATTTACCTATTAGGATTTGATAATCAACCAAACTCAAAATCTAGAAATAATAACGTATACGCCGGATCAAAACATTACGCTCCGGTTACTGAAAATTCCGGAGATGAAGTTTGGCGTAGTAACATGACAAAAGTGTTTAATACATATAAAGATGTAGAATTTATTAGAGTAACTACAGAAGGTATGGAAGGTGAAATGCCAGACGAGTGGAAATGGCACAGAAATTTAAGACAAATTAGTTTAAAGAAGTTTTTTATTGAAGCAGATATTTAAATTGTATCTACTATTACTTTAATTTTATCTTTTATAGAATCCAATTTTAGTGTTGAAAAAACACCAGGATGTAATGGAGCAGGCCATCCTTCCATTGATACCCAAGCATACCCACAATGTTCGTTATTAAGATTTGGCATAAATTCTTTTTTGATAATCAATATAAAAGTATGATAACAAAAATTACCGTCGTCAGAAGTAAATAATTCTATAGGAATAGTTTTTTCTATGTCTATTTGTATTCCTAATTCTTCGTTTATTTCTCTTTCCAAACCGCCAATAATAGTTTCGTTTGATTCTATTTTACCGCCAGGAAATCCCCATTTGTTTTTATACTTGGTATCATCTCTTAGTAAGAACAGGAAACGCTTTGTACTACGGCAATAAAAAATACCGCCGGCACCAATAACTTTTTTCATACTAATACTTATTGGGTAGAAGTTATGGCAATAATAAAATGGACCATAACCCAGCAGTGTATTCTCCTTCGTAGGATTTAATCCACTCGCCAGTATTCGTTGGCATGTCTTCGTTTATAGCGCCAGTCCACTTGTATTGAATTCCTGTTTTTGTATTAGACACATAATGAATTCCATTATTAGCACTAGCATCAAAGTCAACTGACCAATCAGTTCCGTCATATTGAATAATATCAAACTTATTTGCTACTAAACCAACACCTGCAGGTCCTTTCCAACCATCAGCGCCGTCTGTGTTATCTGCATCACCGATATCTTCTAATATTAGATAACGCTGGCCAGTAGTTGCAGCTGGTAATCCAGCACCTGGTACATTTTTAAGAGGGTTAATAATTGCGTTAATAGCCGTTTGCGTGTTTGCTGGTATAGTATCCGCATCTACAGTAAAGTTTAATACATAATCATCATCCGGATCGTATTCTACTGTACCAACAATCTCTGAGAAGTCATCAACACCGCCTGTTGTGTTTTGGAAGTTAGTTAATAGTTTTACTTGGCTAATGCCTTCTTTAAGATCGCCAAATTGTGCAATAACTTTTTTCCATGGAATATCCACGCCATATTTTACAGGAACATGATCAAACGTAACATCCTCTTTTGTATCACCACTAATAGGTTCACCAACACTTAATGCTTTTAGTTCGCCGTTTAGTAACAATACACCATAATTTAGCGGCGTAAAGTATTGTCTACTACCCATTAGTTTTGTTTCATCAAGGACACTATCTGCTAAGTTACCACTGCCATCGAATATACCCATAACAACTTTGGAAATAACACCAAGTCGTTTAATAATAGCAGGTGGATTAACCCAAACAGGAATCTCAAAAGTTAGTGTAGCAATATCAATTTGATCTTCAGTTCCTACTGGAACTGTTCTATTACTAAATGAGATGTCAGTTAATTCTACGTATGAAATAGAAGTCCAATCAACATAGTTGTCTGTTGTTTGAATTTCTAAACTTGGATTAAACATGTAAAATAATTGCTCAGTAAGTTGTAACTTTTGTTCCATATTACTGGTCCATATATCGGCATTTACTGTTAGTTTATACGGACTTGGCATACTTCGCTCAATAGTATAACTATCTCCTGGACCGGCTGTATACGTTCCTGTGTCTTTATCGTAAAAGCGTTCTTTAATATGAACTTTATCTACATGAGATGGAGACATAATTCGGTCACGATCGTATTGTACGCCTGTAATATAACATGATACTCGTGGAACTGTATTAAGAGCGTTCTCACTGTTTTTACGAACGATACTTGCTACCTGACGGGAAATATCACCGTAAGTTACTGGAACTCTTATTAACGCAGAGTTACCATCTGAATCTTTTCCAGTTTCAACATAAAAGTGAGATAAGAGACGAATAAATTGAGCCATATATCGTCTTATCTGGCCGTCGTAATAGAAATCCATTATTCTTCATCCTCTCTTGCACGTAATACATTAGATAAACTTTGTCTTGAATCAAGTTTTGTTCCATCAGCCAATGTAATAGAAGTTTTGTCATTGAAGTTTTTAGTTTTATAAGTGTAGCGGTCTGTATAGTTAGTAATCTGCATACGCACATTATCTTCAACATAAACCCATTTCTTGCCGTTAAAAATATACAGTCTATTAGGCATGTAATCCACACGCAATACGTATTCTCCCTTTACAGGAGTAGCAGGGAAACTTGTTAGTGTTAATACCGGCGCACCGTTTGGAGGTATGCCATCGCCAGACAAGTAGTGGTCAATTTTTTCAACAGGCATTCCATAAAATACATCAGCACTTTCTTTCTCAGCGTCAGTTGTTACTTCACCCTCGTCTGCAGTTACTAGTAAAATGGATCCGTCTTCTTCTGAAGGAGCAATCCAAAAGCGTGTGGTATCATAACCACTTCTTCCGTCAACTACATCTTGTACGTAAGGTGCCATTGCTTCTGCTTGTTGAACAATAGCATCGTTAATTTCTAAATTCTTACTGTAATCACTAAGCAAACTTTTTAATGTATCATCTGTTCCGTCTACCCCTGCTGTAATGTCACCAATAATATCTCTATATTCTTGTGCATCAACAAGTGGCGTACATTTTACACGCCATAAGTGTGGATACCATGTTTGACTGAAGCCTTCAGACGCTCTACTGCCGTCTTGGATTACGTAATATCTTTTTAAACTTTCATAAACTTTATCTGTTTCGCCGTCCTCTAAAGCATAGTCATCCTTTAAGTGTGGCAACTCAATAACATCACCACTAATTAACTTTCTGCCCAAAATATCAACCATATCATTTAAATGGAAAGTAATGAATATAGTATCGTTTTGTAGGAACAAACCAAACTGAGACAAATCAAAATCAATATCTTGTACGTTGTAAATACCCTTCATAAAACTAACATCTTTTTCGTACTTGCGATCTCTGTTTTCCATGAATAACAGATCTTGTATGTTAGATACGGATTGGTTTTCATATAATGGCTGATCAGCCTTTTTTGTGTCGCCTTGATTTATAGGACCTAAATACTTGTGAATATTAATTCCAGTTCCACCTATAACAAACATTTCACGAACTCTGTTGTCCATGAACTTAAAATCGTTACCTTTAGTTGGCTTCCACAGTGATAATCTTGGCATTCTTTAAAAACTCTTATTAATCAAACACTTATGTAGTGTATTTTATTGACTTTTTTCGGATTTGTCTATATAATACTATTTAGTGGTATAAATTCATAATATGGAGTAATACATTGGCTGCCAAAAAGAAAGCTAAACGAGTATCGAAAAAGAATGATGGCGCATTTGGCGAACCATCATGGGAAGAGTATATTGATCGCTATACTGACGAAGAGTTAATGGACTTGGATGGTGATGAAAAAACACAAATAAACCTTAAAATCACACAAGCATTAAACTTCTACAATTACCATTACACCTCTAAGGACAGTAAGCAACCCCTTATTGAGTGGATGAAGAAGCAAAAGATTGTAGACACAGATGCGATTAGTGCTATTAAGAATGCCAGTGATTGGCAAATTGGTATTACGGCAGGCTCAGTTTCGCGTATGCTACTTAAAGGCGCACCTCCAATGGATAATTTGGTTCACAGTCTTAAAAAGCGAATTAAAGATATTGTAGAATCGGTGCCTACAGAGTGGGGTAAAGAGGAAAAACCAAAGGAAAAACCAAAGGCGGCCCAAATTATCTCTATTCAAGATCGCATGGTAGAGAAAGCAAATAACTTTGCTGGAGAATATATTGAGGGTGCGATTGACGATATGATTGCTAACGGCTTTAAGACTGATTTTAGTCTTGCTAAATTGCTAAACGCACATAGCATATCCGGAAAAGCGGCTGGCCTTATTTCGAGAATGTATGACAGCGATGTGGAGGACTTAACAAAAGTTATTAACGGTGTTGATAAAGACGATGAGGACGAAGCACAATTACTGGAAGGCTATCCTTATAAAAAATCAGAGTTAAAGAAGTTACTTGCTTTTTACTCTGCTGTTGTTGCAGACGCCGAGCATCATGCTAATATACAAAAAGCAACTCGTAAGGTGCGTAAGAAGAAAGCACCAAGCAAAGAGAAGTTGATTGGCAAGATCAAGTATAAAGTGCAAGACGATAAACTAAAACTAGTTTCCATAGATCCAAAAGACATACTTGGTGCTAATGAACTATGGATTTACAATACAAAGAATCGCAAAATTGGCAAGTATGTCGCCTCTAACATTGATCCTAAGGGAATGAGTAGAGACGGCACAGGACTAAGCATCAAAGGCACTACCATTACAGGCTTTGATGAGAAGTTGAGCATACAAAAGACATTGCGTAAGCCAGAGGACTCACTCAAAGCGTTTAAGAGTGCTGGCAAGGTTGCTTTACGCAAATTTTTAGATGAATTAACCACTACTGACACTAAACTTACTGGGAGGCTAAACTCTGATACTATATTACTTAAAGCGATCTAATAAATACATGTATGGCAACAAAAGAATTAACCAAGTTAAAAAATGCGTTATTCACAAATGTTAAATTACGTTTAGGTGAAAGAATCGTCGATGTTGAATTAGATAACGAGCATTTAGAAGTAGCATTAGATAATGCTGTGAATAGATATAGACAAATGAGTGCTAACAGTGTTGAAGAGTCATATGGCTTTTTAACGTTAGAAAAAAATAAGCAAGATTATTATTTAGACGCTAATATTTTAGAAGTTAGACAAATATTCAGAAGAACAATTGGTAGCACGAGTGGCGAAGGAGCGTCAAACTTTGAACCGTTTGAAGCAGGGTATATGAATATGTATATGCTACAAGCAGGTAGAGTGGGCGGACTAGCAACGTATGAGTTATTTTCTGGCTATCAAGAAATGGCGGCAAGAATGTTTGGTGGTTTTATAAATTATACTTGGGATTCAGTTACTAAAAAACTTACAATTATTCGTAAGATTGATGGTGAAAGCGAAAGTGTATTACTATGGTTATACAACCAAAAACCAGTTGAGAATTTAATTCAACACCATATGACAAAAAAATGGGTAGAAGATTATACACTTGCTATGTGCAAACAAATACTTGGTGAAGCACGTTCCAAGTTTGCTACACTTGCTGGCCCACAAGGCGGCACAACAATGAACGGCAGTGAGTTAAAAGCAGAAGGACAGCAAGAAATGGCTGACCTAGCAACACAGTTACAAAACTTTGAAGATGGTGGCACACCGCTATCATTTGTCATTGGTTAATATTACACAGGAGAGACACAGATGGACACTGTGATATTTGTCACGGTATTGGCCGTTATTTATGCGGCTATAGTTTACATACATTTTCATAACTAAAAGTTAAAAATATGATCATTGGTTTAGTTGGGTTCAAAGGCTGTGGCAAGGACACAGTAGCAAATTATCTTATTCAAAATAGTAGTCAAAATTGGACTAGGGAAAGTTTTGCTAGTTCACTAAAAGACTCACTTGCATCTGTATTTCAATGGAATCGCGCACTGCTAGAAGGCGATACCGACGAAAGCAGAGAATGGCGTGAAACAGTAGATGAATGGTGGGCAAATAAACTAGACATGCCCGACTTTACTCCACGCATTGCTTTGCAAAGATGTGGCACAGATTTATGGCGAAGGCAGTTTCATGACGATATATGGCTGTTAAGTTTAGAAAAGAAACTAACCACTGCTAAACACAACGTTATTATTACAGATACACGCTTTCCTAACGAGATTAAATTAATTAGAGAGTTAAACGGCAAAATAGTGCGTGTAAAACGCGGACAACAACCAGAATGGTGGAATACAGCAGTTGCGGACAATGCGGAACGCGAAGATCCGATGCACGAACTAATGATGCCAACGGTTTATCCAAATGTTCATGCTTCAGAATATTCATGGGTAGGTTGTGACATAGACTATACTATTGAAAACTATAGTGATATCAGTACGCTGGAAAAATCAGTTATATCATTGCTGTTAAAAATCGGGAATTAAGTCGCCCTGTTTCCATCCTTTTCCAGTAGCATATAGTAGTCTGTGACAATTGGCGCAGACTGTTTTTAAATTCTTCCAATTATTATTCTTTCTATTACTATCCAAGTGGTAAACATCAAGTTGAATACTGTGGTCCGCTACAAAGCCACATTTCTCGCATGACTTTTTCTTAGTGTAGCCACTTTGCTTCCAGTTTGTTTTGGGAGTGGTTCGAAGCTTCTTTGCTTTGCGATTACATTTATCACACTGTGATCTATAATGTGGTCTACCTTCTTTATAATAATTTATTGCAACTGGTCGCATACCACAACGACACAGCGGTCTTTCGCTATGTTTCATATCAGTATTTATTTTTACAAACCCTTTTCGATGCCCTTTGGGTGTTACTGTATGGCACTAATTTTACAAGATCTAAATAAATACTAGTATCAATACATCTTAAAGAAAGATGTAGAATTTTAATTAAAATTTTATACGAGGAAAAAGATTATGGCTTTAGTATCTCCAGGTGTAGAGGTAACAGTAACCAATGAATCCGCGTATGTAACTTCAGATCCAGGTACAGTTCCGCTAATTTTAGTAGCAACTGCACAAGATAAGCTTCAAGCTTCTGGTTCAGGTACAGCGTCAGGAACAACAGCGGCAAACGCTGGTAAGGTTCAGTTACTTACTTCACAACTAGAATTAGCAACAACATTTGGTACTCCTAACTTTTATAGTAGTACTTCCGGAACAATGTTGCATGGCTATGAATTAAACGAATACGGTTTACAGGCCGCATATTCATATCTAGGTATTGCCAATCAGGCGTATGTTTTACGAGCAGATGTAGATTTAAGTAAATTAACAGGCTCAGCAACAGCACCTACAGGCACACCAGTCAATGGCACACATTGGTTAGACCTAACAAACACTGTTTGGGGTCTACACGTTTGGAACGCCACAACACAAACATTTACATATACAGTACCTACAATTTGTGCTACAGAGCACTCAGGTAACCCATCATATCTTCCAAATGCTTCATTTGGATCAATTGGTGATTACACAGTTGTTACAGCAACAACAAACAACGCAATTTATTACAAAACTACTAGTAACACATGGGTAGCAGTTGGTTCCGGTGCAATTACATCATCCGCACACGCCCTTGCAACAAGAAATGCATCATGGGCATCAAGTTTTCCAACAATCTCAGTAACTCCAAGTGCTGTTACAATCGGTCATGAATTTAGTATTAATGGCAGTACTGTAACATTTACAGGCACAGGTGTTGACGATATTGTTAGCGATATCAATGGCGTATTTACAGGTGGTAGTGCCGCAATAACTGGTGTACAGGCATACAATAACAGTGGTGTATTAGAAATTTACGTTATTGGTTCGTCAGCATCAGATGGTGCAACTGCATCCGCATCAGCTGCATTTGCTAATGTGTCAGGTACTGCTTTAGCAGACATGGGCATTACAGCGGGCACCTTTAATGCTCCAAGATTACAAGAGAGTGGTTACACTACAGTTCCTACATGGCAAACAGGTGCGGCAACTCCAGCACCATCAGGCAGCATGTGGGTAAAACTTGATGGATATTTAGGTGGTGCTAATGGCAACAATATTGTTGTTAAAGTGTACTCATCAACATCAGGCTTATGGGAATCAAAGACAGTATATGCTTATGATTCTATTACAGATGCTACAACAGGAAGAGGTGGCACAGATCCAAGAACAATCGCAGTGGGTACGCTAATAGTTGACCACGACGTTGCTTCTGCAGATGAAGTTACATTTAAACCATACAGACGCAAAAGTTCAGGCGAACTTGCTGTAACTGGTTCAAATACTTCACCAACATTTGTTAACTTAGAAACCTTTACAATTAACGGCACAACTGTAACACTAGGTGGCACAGCCGCAAGTGATTTCTTAACAGCAGTTAGCGCCGCCGCAATTACAGATGTTTCCGCAAGAGTAGAAACTTCAGGCGCAGTTACATTAGTACACGCTAAAGGTGACGATTTAGTACTTCGTGAAACATCAGGTACACCACTAGCAGACGCAGGTATTTCTGCTTCACTAGCAAATGTATATACACTTCCAAACGGTGACTTAATTGGCACAAACTGGGAAGAATTAACATATGAAGCATCCGCAACAGTGCCTACATCAGATCCAGCCGCAGGCGATTTATGGTATGATACAACACTTGTTGCTGACATTATGGTTCATGATGGTACAACATGGAAAGGTTATCAAAATGTATCCACAGATTATCGTGGTTATGATTTAAGTCAAACAGATCCAGCAGGTCCAATTTTTGCAGCCGCAGAGCCTTTGACACAGTCAGATGCTACAGCACTTGTAAACGGTGATCTTTGGATTGATACTTCAGATCTTGAAAATTATCCAAAGTTATATCGTTATCAGTCAAGTGCATGGGTATTAATTGATGGAACAGATCAAACATCATCAAACGGTATTTTGTTTGCTGATGCAAGATGGCAAACAGCAGCCGCCGCTAAAGTAAGTGGCTCAGGTGCTGGCACCGCATCAAGCATTGCAGACCTATTAAGTGATGACTTCTTAGATCCAGATGCTCCAGATCCAGCATCCTATCCACGTGGTATGATGTTATGGAACACAAGACGTAGTGGTTATACAGTAAAAGAGTATAGAGCAGACGAAGTAACAGTAGCAAAATATTCTTCAGGTAACCCACGTATGTCAAGTGAATCTGTTGCTACTTATTATCCAGATCGTTGGGCAAATAAGTCAGGCACAAACTCAAATGGTTCATTAAGCGCCGGCCGTAAGTCACAACGTGCAGTTGTTGTCGCCGCAATGAAATCAGCAGTTGATGCCAATACAGATATTCGCGAAGAGCAACGTCAGTTTAACTTAATTGCAGCTCCGGGTTACCCAGAATTGCTATCTAATATGACTACACTAAACGTTGATAGAAAGGAAACAGCACACGTTATTGGCGATGCGCCGTTCCGTTTATCAGACAATGCCGCAAATATCCAAGCATGGAGTAAAAACTCAGCCGCCGCAGAAGATAACGGTGAAGATGGACTAGTAACTAACAATGAGTATATGTCAGTTTATTACCCATCAGGCTTTGCTAATGACTTGGCTGGTAACAGTGTTGTTGTTCCAGCATCCCATATGATTCTACGCACGTTTGCTTATAATGATAGTGTAGGTTATCCATGGTTTGCAGCCGCTGGTACAAACAGAGGCAAGGTTTCAAATGCAACAGCAATTGGTTACATTGACAGCGTTGGTGAGTTTAACAGCATTGCAGTAAGAGAAGGACTACGTGACGTATTATATGCTGATAACATTAACCCAATTACATTTATTAATGGTAGTGGTTTAATGAACTTCGGTAACAAGACCCGCTCTTCCACTTCATCAGCAATTGATAGAGTTAACGTTTCAAGACTTGTGTCTTACATGAGACGTCAACTAGATCTTATCGCAAAACCATTTATTTTCGAACCAAATGATGAATTAACCCGTAATGAAATTAAGGGCGTAATTGATTCATTCTGTAACGAACTATTGGCTAAGCGAGCAATTGGTGATTACTTGGTAGTATGTGATGAGTCTAACAACACACCGGCTAGAATTGACCGTAACGAATTATACGTTGACGTAGCAATTGAGCCAATTAAGGCGTTAGAGTTCATCTATATTCCAGTAAGATTGAAGAATACAGGAGAAATAGCGGCTCTTTAGGGCTTAAACATTGATTAGGGGTGGTGAAAGCCACCCCTAACATGTAGATAAATATAATAAGAAATTAGGAGAATAATATGTCCGTAGCGTCATTAACAAAATTTACAGTTCCAATTAGTGGAGCTGGATCTCAGGGTACTTTGATGCCGAAAATGAAGTATCGCTTTAGAGCGATTATGGAAAACTTTGGCGTTACCACTCCAAGATCAGAGATTACAAAAAACGTAATTGATATTCAAAGACCAACAGCATCGTTCGAAAGTCAAGTATTGGATGTTTACAACTCAAAGATTAACATCATTGGTAAACATACATGGGATCCAGTCTCAATTAACTTACGTGATGATATTAACGGTGAAATGACTCGTCGTGTGGGCGAGCAGATGCAGAAGCAGTTTGACTTTTTCGAACAAATGAGTTCTGTAGCTGGTGTTGATTACAAGTTTACATTAAAGTATGAAGTACTTGATGGTGGCAATGGTTCAACAGCACCAGGCGTTTTAGAAACCTGGGAACTATATGGTTGCTATATTGAAAACGTAAACTACAATGACTTGGCTTACACAGCAAGTGACCCAGCAACAATCACAATGTCAATTAAATACGACAACGCACTAAACACACCAATTGGTGGAGGCGTTGGCGCACCTGTAACAAGAGGGGCGGGTTCCGTAGCTACAGGCTAAGTAAATGGCATCGTATCTTAACAATTATTTGCGTGGTATTGGAGCCGGCGGTTTTATGAAGGACTACCGCCACGCAAGTAACCTTTATTCTGCAAGCAGTTATAGATTAGCACCTAAATTTAGGTTTCTCTATCATTGTGTTTTCGTTTTAGACAACTCAGTCAAATATCAAAACTATCAAGATAACGAAGTTGGATTTATGGTAAAGTCTGTTGATCTTCCTGGTATTAGTTTTGATATAGAGGAAATTAAGCAGTATAACAGAAAGTCATATAACTATACTGGTGTTGCATACAATCCCGTTAGCATTGCTTTTCATGATGATAATGCAAACAATGTTAGAAACTTTCTAGCAAATGTTTATAATCATTATACATCAGATGGTACAAAAACTGACGGTGAGTATGCAGTTAGAACAGGTGGGATGAAAGATACATACTTAGAAGCAAGTTCAAGCGCAACATTAAGTTGGGGTTTGGATTCAGATTTCACCAAGCAAGGTAAAGGATTAATTAAAGAGATACAAATTATTTCTTTAAGCAAAGGTGTTGGTAGTCGTTATACATTAAAGAACCCTATCATAACACAATTTTCTCATGGATCACATGACCAAAGTGATGGAGCAGGAGTTAAAGATAGTACAATTGCTGTAAGTTATGATGCATATACATACGCAGACGTTAATATAGCACAAATTCCTAACTTTGGAGTAGCATATGATCGACAAGTAGGCTCAACATCATCAGGATTAGGTCTTGATGCAAATGGAATTGTACAAAATTTAAGATCAGTATTAGATTCAGTTCCAGATAAAAACCCATATGATATTTTAAATACAGCAGTGCAGACTGCCGTACAAATAGAATCTTTTGATAATAGAAATTTAATTCAAAATGTTTTTGGCACTTCATTACCAAGTACAATAGACCAAGTAGCGAAGAACGTCAACAATGCATTTCCTACTGCTACTATTAAAAAAGCACAAGAAATAATCAAAGGAATTAAAGGATAATCCAATGCCAAAATACACTAATTATTATAAAAACACCGCAGTGCCAGTTAATACCACACAAAGTGGAAAACCAAGCATTGATGAAAAAAGGCAACGATATTTTGACAACTACTATACCAAAGTTCAGTCAGTCGATCCTGCTCAGTTTGATATTGTTAATGGATTTTTAGAAGGAAGAAATTACTCCGAATCTGTTAAAAGGAACTTGTCAATTTCTCTATTAGAGATTGCAAAAGAACAAGGATTATCCATAACGGATTTAATTAATCAACTTAATACAATAGAAGATACTTTAAAGTTAAACACACTTCTTTGTATTTTATTTAATACTACAAGAAACAGAACTAGCGTAATAGGCTTTAACAAAAGTAATAAAGTAATTAGTGCAGTACAAAGAACAATACTGGCTTAAATCATGGCAAAGTATGCCCAAGGGAAGTTCATTCCAAAAAACTACAAAAAATACGTAGGAAAAGGATCACCAACTTATAGAAGCGGATGGGAATTTGCCTTTATGAAGTTTTGTGATAATCACCCATCTGTAACAGAGTGGGCAAGTGAGCCGATGAGAATACCTTACCGTAATCCACTTACAGGAAAGCAAACGACATACGTGCCTGATTTTTTAATTGTTTACCAAGGAAGTGCTGGTAAACGACAAGCAGAATTAATAGAAGTAAAGCCAAAAAGCCAAACGCTAATGGAACGAGCAGGGAAAAGCAAGTATAATCAAGCACACGTAGCAGTTAACCACGCCAAGTGGGAAGCGGCTTATAAATGGTGTAAGCAACAAGGTATACGTTTTCGCATTGTTACCGAGGACGATATTTTTCACCAAGGTGGCAAAAAGAAATAAGTATATACACTACTTAAAAAACTAAAGTGTTACTTGAAAATCTAAACTATATTTTTGTCTGTTATCCACACGGCGGAGGCGGCGAATTCCTATCATACATTATAAGCAAAGCACCAGAGTGTAATACACTAGTGCGGCGTAAGGTTGGCAATCGCACAAAAGTACACGATATTTTTAACCAGCATATGCTTAGATTGGACTTTAGTATTGAACGTTGTTTTAGCGACTACGGTGATAACGGTGATTTGTCAATGATAGATCCAAACAAGCACGTTATAGTTCCAACACACTACAGAGAAAGCACAATAGGAAAGTATTTTAATAATTATAAAATTATTAATATTTTATATCCACATACTGAAGAAGGGCATAAAAGAATTTTGCGTAATGTTAAAGATAAAGTGTGGCTGCAACCACAGCCTACACAGTTGGAATTTTTTGGTATGTTACAGCAGTTGGAAAAGACTGTTGGCAACAGAGATTGGTTTGTTAATACACACTTTTCGATGAATACAATTGATATTTTATTGTTGTCGAAGGGTAAAAAAATAACTGATGAGAATAGAGAACAGTTAGAGCGTGACTGGGATAATAGCGAGCAACAAGTACATAAACAACAAGATGATAATTTATCAATTGAATATGAAAATATTGGAAACGCATTAGAACAAATTGGCGAATACTTAGACATTACAGTTACAGATGAAATGCTAACAGAATTTAAGAATAAAGTAAGCAATGATGAAAAAATATAATTTAAAATATATAGACGTAATGGTACAATACGCTTGTAGTTTATCCTGCAAGGGCTGTATTGTAATGTCTAACTATGATCGTAAAGGACATGTTTCTTGGAAGGAGGGCGAGCAGTGGCTTAAAGAATGGAGCACACGAATTAACCCAACCGAAGTCAATCTAATGGGAGGTGAACCACTACTTAACAAAGACTTCGAACAATGGTTATATGGTGTGCGTGAGATATTCCCTAATTCACGTATAAAATTTATTACTAACGGGTTTCATTATAAAGTCCGTCCTAACTTATACCAGTGGTGTAAGGAAGTGGGTAATATATTGGTACAAACGAGTTTACACTATCGCCCTCCACCCAAGGAATTTGTTGACAATATTATGTTTTTTCTTAAACAAACAGATTGGAAAATAGATAACACACCATTCACACAGGCAGAAAAACTTATGATGCTAACAGATAAAAACGCAAGTGTTAAATGGCATATGAATCTGTTTGGAGAGTTTAGGCGTCCGTTTATGGGAGAGGGAGCAGATATGTATCCTGCTAATAATGATGATTATGAAGGAGCGCACAGAGTTTGTGGATCGCCAAGTTCGCCTATTATATATAGAAATAAACTATATAAGTGCCCTGCTATTGCTAACCTAGAAGATACATTAAAAGTGTTTGGCAAGGAAAACGAAGAACAGTGGGCACCGTATCTAAACTCTGGATTAAACTACGACAGTGATTTGGTTGGATTTATAGACAATTATAATAAACCAAATAGCATAGTATGTAAAGCGTGTAGTAGCAATGCGGCTGAGATAGAGTACGACCATTATGAACAAGGAAATGTTATAACTAGAAAAGAATATAACAAAATAAAATGAGTAAATTAATTACTAGCGGATGTGGAATTAGCCAAAGAGATTTTAAACATTATCCAATTTGGGTTCATTTTCCTACGATCAGCCATAAACTAAAACATATTTCTATTGGCGGCCCAGCAGTGGGAAACGAATATATTGGTAGAACATGTAAAAAGCACATATTAGAAAACTTGGATGTCGAAGCAGTCATTGTACAATGGACTAGTATTGGAAAACTTGATCTATTCGTAGAAAACGAAAACACTTTAGACGAAATCAAAGACTTTAATTTACGAAATTTCGTTGTTGATATGAATTCATCAGTGGTGAATCATAGGGGGTTTTGGCCTAGCAGTAACAGTAGTGATAATTTTATAAAAGAATTATATAATAATAATTTTAAGTCTAAGATTTACGATCACATAAAAGATCTAGAATATATATTAGACATTCAAACGTTATGTGAATTACATGGTATACCTTATTACTTCTTTTTTGGATACGAGTTTGATTTTGAATTTATAAGAAACACTTCCGAATTGGAACACTTGTACAAGAGTATAAACTGGAATAAATTTATGACTCGAACACCCATGTATGCTCTTTATCAAAATAGCGATGAATACAAGTTAGATATATTTGATAAAGATCCGAGATATATGTCACCAAACAGTGCATTCCAAATTAGTTTTTATATAAAATATATCGTTCCAATACTAAATGAACGGTTTACTCCTACTAATTTTGATATAACACGCTTAGAAAATCATTGCATCAACTTGGCTAAAGAAATGAAGAACAAATGAGTATTAGATTGCCTTTGAAGCGTGTGGCAGACAATATGTACGGCTTGCACGTAGAACTCACGACCAAATGCAATGCTTGGTGTCCGGGGTGTCCTAGAAGCAATAATGGATTTGGACTAAAAGAAGGTCATAAGTTAATCGATTTAGATCCAGATTATCTACTAGACTTTGTTACTAGAATGCCTAAACTAAGAGATATTTTGCTTTGTGGAAATAGAGGCGATCCCATTGCGTATAATAAAATAAACTATCTATTAGAAAATTTATACCAACAAGAAAGAATGATTAATGTTGATATACACACAAATGGAGGTTTGCGCTCTACTAACTGGTGGCGCGATTTAGCAAGACAACGCAGAAACTACGATAAGTTTATGCAAGTATTTTTTTCTATTGATGGATTACAAGACACCAACCACATTTATAGACAAGGAACAGACTTTAATAAAATAATAAACAACGCAAAGGCTTTTATAGATGCTGGTGGAATTGCTAATTGGAGATTTTTAATATTTAAACACAACGCACATCAAATTGAAGAAGCAAGAACACTTTCAAAGGAAATAGGGTTTAGTGATTTTATTACAGAAACTCCGTATATACCTATCGAGGCTCGAAATTGGCAAACCGGCGAATATTATAGTTTATCAGCCGATAACGAGCAAGAAGATGATCCAGACATAACAAAGCAATCAATTGTCAATGCTAATATTTTTGATATAGAATATGAAAATAACTGGGTTGATGTTAAGGAATGCCAACACGCAACACTTCAACACTCAGGAAACTATCGTAATTTTATAAGCGCAGAGGGAATAATTTACCCTTGTTGCTATTGGGAAGATGAAAGAAAAGAAACATATAATATAGAAACGTTAGATATAATAACAGAATTTTCAAAAAGAATGTATCGTAATACGTGTTTAGAAGTTTGTGGCACTACCAAATTACAGAATAAATAACAGTATGACAAAGAAACTAGAGGAACTTTTTGATTTAGCACAACCAGAACCAGAAGAGCCGCCTTCGGACTTTAAACCGGCCGACGCTAATAAATTAAAAACAGTATTAAATGATGTAGACAAAATAGACAGTGCTTTGCCACTTGTTAGAGATTTAGAATCAAATGACACGGAAATGGATACTATCGCTGAAAAGTCTATGTCAACATTCAATGATCTTATGGATTTGGGTATGAATGTAGAAGCACGATACGCGGGTAAGATATTTGAAGTAGCAGGAACAATGATGAAAAACGCTATCGACGCTAGATCAGCGAAGGTAGACAAGAAGTTACGTATGGTTGAACTACAGATTAAAAAACAACGAGTAGATCAACAAGAGCAAAGTGCCGGCGGTCCACTAGAAATAGAGGCAGAAGCAACTATTGTAGCAGATCGCAACGAATTAATTAGGCAAATTTTAGACAAAGGCAAAGACAACGCGGATAAAAAATAGCATAATTAAATAAATAAGTAATATAACTTAAAAGAGTACCCTTATGAAAAGTTTAAAACAATACATTACAGAAGCAAAAACAGATTATCCTTTTAGATTAAAGTTTGCTGTAGAGATTACAGATGAGCATTTAGATCGTTTAGAAGGCGCATTGGATAGATACAACGTTAAGAGTGTATCTAAATCAAGCAAAACAATAATGCAAAAGCATCCAATGGATTTTGGTAATTTACCAGCAAGTGAAGTATACATTGTAGACCTAGTGCTAGAGTATCCAACTACTCCAGATATTTTACAAAATTATATTTCAGGAATGCTAGGCATACCAGAAAGCCACATTGTTGTACGTAGTCCCAATCATCCTGAAGAAGTTCAAAACGACAAGGATCAAAAGGAACTAGACGACACAGATCCAGATGCAAAACCAGAATCACTTTTAGATAGCGATTATCCAGTGAGTGAAGATGATTTACCTGCTGGGCAAGAATACACAGATAAGATGCTTGCTGACGAAGATGAAAAACGCAAAGGTAGATTATTTGATATGGTCAACTTTGCTAAAGATCCAAGTAGTGAAATTGAACACGAACCAGATGAGTTTTTAAAAGCACCACAGGGAACAACCTCACCAGTAGGAACAAATTAAAATGGACACAAAATATAATTTAAATATTACAACATCTGGAGAAGGCGGCGATAATGCTACAACATCAATCACTACTACAGATGCTAATAAACTAGCAGATTTATTAAAACTAGCAGGTATGTCACAAGCACATCCTGTAGCACTAAACGTAAGCCCAGACGAAGATCACGACATGCCCTGCTCAACTTGTGGAGAATCTCCATGTGGTTGCGGTATGAGTGAAGGCGAAAGTTGGGACAATGAGCCAGAAACATTTATCCATTCACCAGAAGAAGTTTTTAAAGTTGGTGATGACTTACATAAGGTAAAGAAAAGCCATGCACCAGTTGCTGGCGGCGATAATCCAATGGCATTGGAATCCGTAGAAGATAAACTACGTGGTATGTACTCAGAATATATTGCTGAGCATCATGAAAAAGATGAAGATGGTAACGTCATTGAACACCCAATTAAAAAAGAAGATGACCAGGTAGATGAGGCAATTAGGTTCGTACCTCGCAGTAAAGCTGAAAAATTTGATTTGATGATGAAAAGACGTTCCTCTGAAAAAGAAGAAAGAGCAATTAATACAGAAAAGTCCAAAAGAGATACTGCAAAATCTGCAGGATATGATGCAGTCGTTGCTGGTAAAGACATCGGCGGCATTGCAAAAGAAGAAACGGAAACAAATACGGATATAAACGATATTAGAAAACTAGCAGGTTTAGGTGAAGCCGCAGGCAAGCGTAAAAAGCCTGAAGAAGTAAAAGCACCAGAAAAGAAAGACGACGGTAAAGGAAAAACCTGGGGCGTAATAGCATAGTCAGGCGTAATAATGCTTATTTCCGAAATACTTCTCGAAAAAGCACCTCCGGGTAGAGAGAAGCAAGTTAAGAAGTTAAAAGATAAAATGTGTGGCGGGAAGGACGACTGTCCCGCCGCATACGCTATTTCTTGGTCACAGCATAACAAAAAGAAAAAGAAATAGCCCTCCATAAACCGTTAAATACAGTTATGTCCTCACTTGACGGAAACTTAGTAAAAAAAGCACACACCAAAGAATCATACACAGATGAGCAACTCTTAGAACTTGCTAAATGTGCTGATCCTGACACTGGTCCTGCTTATTTTTTAGAAAACTATTTTTGGATTCAACACCCACGCAGAGGTAGAATACAATACCATGCGTATGAATATCAAAAACGTTTACTGGAAAGTTACCACACTCACAGATTTAGCGTTAACTTGATGCCACGGCAAACAGGTAAAACTACTACTGCGGCAGGATACTTGTTATGGTATACTATGTTTGTTCCAGACAGTACAATACTTGTTGCGGCGCACAAGTATGCCGGTTCACAAGAAATTATGCAACGTATACGATATTCATACGAAGATGTACCTGATTTTATTCGGCCTGGCGTTTACTCATACAATAAAGGTAGCATAGACTTTGATAATGGTAGTAGAATTGTCAGCACAACTACTACAGAAAATACAGGGCGTGGTTTGTCCATCTCACTATTATACTTAGACGAGTTTGCGTTTGTAAAGCCTAACATTGCGAAAGAATTTTGGACATCCATATCTCCAACACTAGCAACTGGTGGTGGCGCTATTATTACCTCAACACCAAACAGTGATGAGGATCAGTTTGCTATGATATGGAGAGAAGCAAATAAAACAATAGACGAACATGGCAACCAAACAGATTTAGGTCGTAATGGATTTTTTGCGTTTAGAGCATATTGGAATGAACATCCAGATCGTGATGAAAAATGGAGACAAGAAGAACTTGGGCGTATTGGCGCAGAACGCTTTGCCCGCGAGCATGAATGTGAGTTTGTTATTAATGACGAGACACTTATTGATTCAAGAGTTTTAGCATCACTACGCCCAAAAGACGTTTTGCAAAACCAAGGACAAGTTAGATGGTATAGCAAACCACAAAAAGGACACAATTATTTAATAGCATTAGATCCAAGTTTAGGAACAGGTGGTGATAACGCCGCCATACAAGTGTTTGAAATACCCACGATGAAACAAGTAGCAGAGTGGATGCATAATAAAACGCCAGTCCAAGGGCAAATAAAAATATTAAGAGATATCACACATTACATTTCAGAAGAAATAGGTGCAAAGAATTTAGACGTTCCACAAATATGGTTTAGTATTGAGAACAATACACTGGGTGAAGCCGCACTTGTGGTTATAGACGACCTAGGCGAGGAACAATTCAATGGTGTATTTCTGTCTGAAACTAAAAAGCACGGAAATGCTAGAAGGTTTAGAAAAGGATTTAATACCACACATAAGTCAAAATTGCTATCTTGTAGTAGATTAAAGAATCTAATCGAAACAGACAAGATAGAGATTCGCAGTAAAAATTTAATATCAGAACTAAAAACATATATAGCGAGAGGGCAAAGTTATGCCGCAAAAGATGGCGAAACAGACGATTTAGTAGCCGCAACACTATTAATAATACGAATGAGTTATGAAGTAAGGCAATGGGATACTGGATTATTTGACAGACTAAAAGACGATATAGATTCTGAACAAGATATGCCAATGCCATTTATCATGCTTTAAGTATAAATACTACAATGGAAAATATAGAACAAGTTTCACAAGAACTATTTGATAAACTACGATCAGTGTATTCAACATTGTCGATTGGTGACGCAAGTGCTACGAAAACACTTGAGCCTAAGAACGCACGTTTCTTTGATTTTGTATATGAAGATAAGGACGGAAACGAGGCAGGCACAGTTACTATTAGTTTAGTAGATGATAAGTTCAAAGTTTACTATAGTAATGATTTAGTAAACAACTTGGGAGAAAACAAGACAGGTTGGTACAATTTTTTACGTGAAATGAGACAGTTCTCAAAACGTAGAATGATGACATTTGATGTAAGAGATATTAATAAATCCAACTTAGAAAGAAAAGATTTTGAATTTTTACGTAACCAGCAAAAAGAGTTTAAGGATAGTGATATGAACGAGTCAAAAATGTACGGTAGCATTAAAAGTAGTTACCAAGATCTAGGCGAAACAGCAAAGATTATTGTAAGACACAAACGCCCAGTAGATGAAGAAGTAAGGGGATCACGTAGCAGAAACATCAGCAAAATATTTGTTGAAACTTCAAGTGGTGAAAGAACATTACTACCATTTAAAAACTTACTAGGTGCAAGAGCAATTGCTAGACACATTAGTGAAGGTGGCAACTTATATGACGATATTGGTCAACACATTGTTGAAAATGTAAACCGTTTAGGACAGTTAAAAAACTTTGTAGCATACAGTAGACGTAATAACTTAGTAAATGAAAACACATCAGACATTGTAGAAAGTGTGCGTGATGCTTATAACAGTATTAGAAATAACTTAACACGCATGTCAACAGTACGTGGATACGGATCATTTGCTGAAAGTTTTGAAGCAACATCAGAAACATTATCTGAAGATGATTTAGACGAAATGAGAGACTTCTTCACAGTTAAGAAGCAAGACGACGGTGTATTTGAATCACTTCCACTTATTAATAGCATTTACAAAACTGCTATGGAAAACAAAACAAACAAACTAAACCAAGTTAGAGAGTTTATTGAAAGCGGTGATCTAGTACTAGAGAGTTCAGTTGATACAGACCAATTTGCTCGCTCAGTACAACACAGTGATACAAGAGGTTTGGTAAGTGCCGCTCTAGAAGATATTAGCAATCGCATTGTTGATAACGATATTGTTAGAGAGTTTGCACATAAGTTTGCTGGCGCAGAACTTTCCGAATCAGAGGAAAGTACATTAGCAGTACAACTAGCAAAAAAATATGTAAGCGACTTAGGCCGTATTAACGAAGATGAAGAATACGCCCAACGTGTAAGACATACTCGTGCAGTAGAAGGCAAATCATTTAAAGACGAAACAGATTTAGTAGACGAGTGGGCAGACGAGATTACACAAGGCTACTAAAATGCTTTTAGAAGAACTTTTTCAAGAAGGCTTTAGCGATCTTAATCTTTTTAAAGGTGATATGGCCGATAGGAAGTTTAAAGAGCCTATATCTAATAAAGACCAGGCCAACGATATGGCAACCAGGGTAAAAGACCAAATAGACAAAGTAGATATGCCGCCAGAACTTCGAGCGCGTATTGATAAGGCTCGAGCCGACGGCAAACCGGAATTGGCTCAGAAAATAGAAGATAATTATTACCACGGCGAAGCCGGCTGGAGCGGACAGACTCCGCACCAACAAGCTATTAACCAGCAAACAGGTGCCTCACAATGGCAAGCTGAAAGAGCCCGGTGGGCTTCGCTGACGCAAGAAGAAAGAGAAGCGGAAATAGCACGGATAAACGCCGAGAACCAGAAGAAGCGAGAAGCTAAGAAAGCCGAAAAAGAAGCTGAGAAAGCCAAAAAAGAAGCTGAGGAAGCCGAAAAAGAAAGAAAGCGATGTGAAAATCCAAATGCATTGCTATGCCCCTAATAAAGAATAAGATTATTTAAAATCCCACGTTACAAATAAACCATAAAATACCCTCTTTTTTACTTGACAAACTAAATACTTTATCATATACTGTATAGTATGTGTTTAGGCACAAAATTTAGGCAAACAACAAGAGGCAAATTATTATGGCAACATTAGCAGAAATACGAGCTAAGCTACAGGCTCAAGAAAACAACGGTAGCAAATCTAGCACTAGCGGTGGTGATAACGCTATATTTCCTTTCTGGAACATTCCAGAACAATCTACAGCAGTATTAAGATTTCTTCCTGATGGTAACGAAAGCAATTCGTTCTTCTGGGTAGAAAGACTTATGATTCGACTTCCATTTAGCGGAATTAAAGGTGACAGTGATTCGAGAAACACCTTTGTACAGGTTCCGTGTATGGAGATGTGGAACGAAACTTGTCCAGTTTTGACTGAGGTTCGCACTTGGTTTAAAGATCCAGCACTAGAAGATATGGGACGTAAATATTGGAAAAAACGTTCTTACATTTTCCAGGGTTTTGTATTAGATAGCCCGCTCGCTGAGGACACAGTTCCAGAGAATCCAGTTCGTAGATTTATTATCGGACCACAAATTTTCCAATTGCTTAAAGCGGCATTGATGGATCCTGAACTAGAGGAACTTCCGACTGATTATACAAGTGGTTTGGACTTCCGTTTGACAAAAACAACCAAAGGTGGATACGCTGATTACTCTACATCTACTTGGGCAAGACGCGAACGCGCACTTGATAAAGCAGAAATGGAAGCAGTATCCCAATATGGTTTGTTTGATCTTAGCAGTTTCCTTCCGAACAAGCCGGATGAAACAGCAGTCAATGTTATTAAAGAAATGTTTGAAGTATCTGTAGACGGTGGACAATATGATCCCGAGGCATTTGGGCAATACTTCCGTCCAGCAGGTATGTACAAACCACAAACAGATTCAACTTCCAGCAAGGCAGAAGAAACCACTACTGCTCCTGCTCCTAAGGAAGAAAAACAAGAAGAAACGGTAGTCTCCGAAACTCCGCAAAGTAGTGGTGGCGGGTCAAAAGCAGAGGATATTTTAGCAACTATCCGTGCTAGACAAAGTCAATAATATATAAAGTTTGTGAAAGTTCCGGCAAAAATCTCCTTCCGGTAACCAGCGAGATCTTTCACAATTTTATAATATATTCTATGAGGAAAATTTTATGGTAAAACCGTTTGATGTAAGCAAATTTAGAAAAGATATTACGAAGTCTATTGATGGATTATCAGTAGGCTTTAACGATCCTACTGATTGGATTTCTGTAGGCAATTATTGCTTAAATTATCTTATTAGTGGAGATTTTTATAAAGGAATTCCGCTCGGAAGAGTTACTGTACTAGCAGGAGAGTCTGGTAGTGGTAAATCTTATATTGCGTCAGGAAATGTGGTAAAGGCGGCACAGGAGCAAGGCATCTTTGTAGTGTTAATTGATACAGAATCAGCACTTGATAAGGACTGGTTAGAAAGACTCGGCGTAGACACTAGCGAAGAAAAACTACTTCGTTTGTCAATGAGTATGATTGATGACGTTGCTAAAACAATTAGCGTCTTTATGAAAGATTATAAGACTATGGAAGAGGAAGAACGCCCTAAAGTTCTTTTTGTTGTAGACTCGTTAGGTATGCTACTTACACCAACTGACGTTGATCAATTCCAAAAGGGTGATATGAAAGGTGATATGGGTAGAAAGCCAAAAGCATTGACAGCACTTGTTCGTAATTGTGTTAATATGTTTGGTGGATATAATGTAGGATTACTTGCTACTAACCACACCTACGCGTCACAAGATATGTTTGATCCAGATGACAAGATTTCTGGCGGCCAAGGCTTTATCTACGCAAGTTCAGTTGTTATTGCTATGAAAAAGTTAAAACTTAAAGAAGATGCTGATGGTAACAAGATTAGTCAAGTTATGGGTATCCGAGCAGGATGTAAGGTTATGAAAACACGTTACGCTAAACCGTTTGAAGGCGTACAAGTCAAGATTCCTTATGAAACTGGAATGGATCCGTATAGTGGATTATTGGACATGTTTGAAGCACAAGGTTGGGTTAAGAAAAGTGGAAATAGGCTTGGATATACTCTTAAAGATGGTACTGAGATGTTGGAGTTTAGAAAAGGCTGGACTGGTGATAAATTAAACATTATTATGAATGATCTACAGGATCGAAATTTTAGTTTCGGCAATACAGTAGAGGAATCTTCTGATATAGAAATTGAAGAATCTGAATCAGAAGTATAAATATCCTTAAATTTAACCCGAGGAATATTTGTGAATAGTACTGTTTTAATACAAACATGGGAAATGTTGAAGGCATACATTCCAAAAAAAGAATTACCACTATCTGCAGAGCAGCTTGTAAACTATCTATATGAAGAAGGCCATTCAGAAATTGTTGATGAATTGGCAGAAACCTGCACTACAATTGAACAAATTGCTAGTGAATTTGATAAAGAAGAATATGATGAAGAGGAACAAGAGTGGTGATTTATAGTGTGGTATAGTAAGGTAGTTCAAAGTATGGGTAATATTCCAGATGCTTTGGAATATTACGAAGGTGAACTTATACATGCCAAAAAGGACGTTAAGATTGCCGGTGTTCTAGAAAAAAATGCTACGGCATTGCCGGGCATTGTAGAACATCGGTTTAATCAATTACAAGAAATAGAAGCAATATTACAGCACCTTAATATACAATTACGCAAAACAAGACGCAAGCATTTTAAAAAGTATTTAGAAAGTTATAACAGAGCCCTCAGTGCTCGTGATGCTGAAAAGTATGTAGACGGTGAAGATGAGGTAGTGGACTTAGAAACTATTATTAATGAAGTTGCGTTAATTCGTAATAAATGGCTGGGAGTTGTTAAAGGACTGGATGTTAAACAATTTCAGGTAAGTAATGTTATACGCTTACGAACAGCAGGTATGGAGGATGTTACAGTATGATAGATACGGCGCCATATGGTGACATACTAGCCCAACAAGCGGCCGCTAAAGAAGTACAGAGTGTAATCTCAAAGCAATTGTTTGAAAATATGCTTCACGTTTGCGATTTTGGTTGCGGTGATGGATCAGTGACTGAATGGTGGACAAAACAGGCGCCTTATGATGAAACCCAGCCTGGCGTTAGTTATACTAAAGTGTCTGGTATAGATCTAATAGACAGATCTATTGACAAGTTTGATTTTACTTGCGGTGATATACAAAATATGCCGTATAAAGATAACGAATTTAATTTGGGTTGGTGTCACCACTCTTTACAACAATTAATCGATCCTGTTAGAGGACTAGTTGAAATGCGTAGAGTGATGACTGAGTATTCATTGCTGTTTTTAACTGTGCCACAGGCTTTAGATACTGATTACGGAAGGCTCAAAACAAGATTTAATCACCACGATAAAAACTTTTATTCGCTTCCAACACTAATCACGCACTTAGCAATGGCAGGATGGAACTGTGATAAAGGATACTTTCTTAAAAAGTTTAATGATCGAAATATCCATGCTATTATTAAACCGATGAAAGATTGGGAAGAAGTAAATAACCCGTATAGTTTAAATCACGCCGCATTACAGGAGCGAGGCGCACTACCAGAATGTACACATGATATGATTAAAGCGAAGGGGTACTTTGACGAAACTTGTTTGATTATTCCATGGATGACTGGTGCGCTAACTAACTATGGAGATAGAGTGTAATGGGATTTCCTATAATACAAAATAATCACGTAAGAGTTAAACCTTGTAAGCACGGAGATTTCTCATACAATATAAATGATACAGTAATAGGGCGAAGTTTAGATCAATATGGCGAATATGCTGAAGCAGAGTTGGCACTAGCATCTCAAATTCTTCGTCCTGGAGCAAAAGTTATTGACGTAGGCGCTAATATTGGAGTACATTCTGTTTTTTATTCTAGTGTAATAGGAAATGAAGGCGAGGTGTATGCTTTCGAACCAAGTCATTTAAATTATTTTTTCTTAATGACTAATTTAACACTTAACAGTGCATTTAACGTAACGCCAATTAAAGGTGCAGTAGGAACAAAACGCCCGTTATACCTTCCTCTTAATAGAGTAGCAGATGAAATAAATCATGGCGCATTAAAAACTACTGATCAAGACACGGGCAATGAAGTAGAGCGGTGTGCGGTTTTTAATTTAGATGATATACAATTAGACTACTGTAATCTAGTAAAGATAGACGTTGAGGGGAATGAAGCAGATGTACTACATACCGGAACACGTTTATTTTCTACACATCGACCATTTGTTATTGCAGAGTGCCAAGAAAATCAGAAAGATCTATTACAAACATTTAAGGACATGGATTATGACTGCTATTGGTTGCCTTCTCCAGACTTTAATCCAAATAATTACTTTGAAAATGAGGAGTGTATTTTCGTAGATCCAAATGGTGCAGTTATTAACGTATTTGCTCATCCAAAAGAAATAGATATTCAAATAGATAATTTAGAAAAGATTACCAGAGTCACAGCCAAGTGGAAACCTGCAAAAACCACTAAAAAAACAACTAAAAAAACAAAAAATAAAAAACCTCAATAAAATCAAGTACTTAGAGCAACTTTTTTCGTGACATTTTCGCTACTTCCTGTATAATGTATATATACGCTAAAGAAATAGGGACGATAAATGAACAACACTTTTGTAATCAACTTTCGAAACATTGCTGGATCTCAGCGTGAGACTTGTATTTACGACGACACACTGATAGGTGCTGTTGGGCAGTTTAACGCCAACCCCAAAACCAATGGTTTTGACACTCCTTTGAGAGTACAGGCGTTCAAAGGCGAGGTAAATTGGCCCGCAACTGGCAACGCCACGCACCTCGGCACCTTCACCATGCAGGGACGATATGACGTCCCCCGCCAAGTTTAATTAACTAATAGACATATAAGGAGCGAATTATGTCAAACTTTGTATACATTCATAAAGGTGTCCATGCTGGAAAAGAAGTTAGCGGATATTTTCCGTTGGCAAAGGAAGATCCAAGTTATGGTAAGGGCGGAATGTTTCTTACTGTTGATGGAACGTTCAGGCCTACCGAGTTTCCGGCTCGAAACATTCGAGTTAAAATTGAGAACGTGATGGCGTATCAGACTGCCACAGAAGAAGAAGCAATGGAGGCCCAAGAGTCTGTTTCAGCAGACTTTGTGAAGCCTAGAGCGCCGAAAGTGGTTGAAGAAACTGATGAGCAGATTATGGAACGTATCGGCGAGCGTTTCAGCATCCTTAACGAAATGACTGAAGCATCCATCAACGGTGACGTCCGCGCAATGATTGTTACAGGCCCTCCGGGTGTTGGTAAGTCATACGGTGTTGAAACAACTCTCGAAAAGGCTTCACTGTTTGACAAAATCAAAGGCACTCGTACGCGATACGATGTTGTAAAGGGTGCG
>Ga0222715_10000298_pt1 | contig 49610 bp, 69 predicted proteins | sample C33_9DmetaG_FD_165056 | JGI IMG/M metagenome (GOLD analysis project Ga0222715, IMG submission 165056) | Estuarine water microbial communities from San Francisco Bay, California, United States - C33_9D | ecosystem: Environmental > Aquatic > Marine > Unclassified | place: USA: California...
TCGCCGCATACGGCCTCCTCAGGAGACCATTATACGTTATTTATGGAAACCAAGGTGACCACCCTGAGTTTTCCCACAAAGCAAGTGACGCTGTTAGGGAGATTCTAGGGTCGTACAGTTCGTCGCAATGGTCAAGGATGTCATGAGTCTGGAGCCAGCCTCCCGGCCAGTACTGCGTGGGCTTACACCAGAACTGGTTGATCTGCGTCAGCCCATTGCTACCGCCCATAGGGTCATCGGGGTTATGCTGATCGGGGCGGCAACGTGTCTCACGGTAGATGACATAGGACAACTTGGGCAGTTGCTCCTCTGCCCACCCGACCTCACGGGCTAGGGGCATCCACTCATCACAACGCCAGTCAGGGTTGTGGCGACTCCATGACTTAACCCGGGGCGGGGGCATTGGCTCCCGCCGCTCGTCAGCCCACACCGGCTCTGGCCGGATGCTGTAGATCTGGATGGACCTGACTGGTACAGGCGTTGGGTCTGCTGGCAGTTCCCAGTTGTGGGGTGGGATGAACTCCTCAGGAACTTCCACGCTGGCCCCCGTCTGGGGCAGTGAAAGGGTGACAGCGGCAGTAGCCGCAAGGATAAGGGAAAGAAGACGGCGCATTGGGATACCTCCTCGCTCGTGTCTCCGAGCGTCCAGTATACCACTATGTTACGATTCCGTGTCAACGGGTGGTCGTCAGTGCGCCTTAATTTGGAAGTTCACCGCCAAGTGAGCGTTCGTCACGTCCACGCTCGTCCCAGAACCGGTGTTACCAGAGTTACCGGTGTAGTTAGTCACCGAGCCGCTAATGGAGACGCCAGTTGCGGATGGGCCTCCAGAAGTAAAGGAACCAATGTTTACAGACCCCGATATCGAGTGGCCGTGACTGTCTACAAAGTCCACAGCCATACCGGTGCTGGCTACCGGCACTGCGTAGGTCGCGTAATTACCCAGACGCCTAACAAACTGGGTGGTGTTATTACCGAGAGACAACGACACGCCGGTGTTAGGCGGGTCAATGGAGTGCGTGTGGCTACTAGCGCTACCGGAGAAGGTGTCGCTGTGGCCGTGGTTGATGCTGTGGGCGTGGCTTGGCAGGTTGGTCTCCGCCAGAGTAACGCTGTTAGATCCGCCAGCAGCACCAAGGGCGGTGGTACCTGACCCCCCGAGGGTCTTGTTACTCATGTCAGGCAGGTTTAGGGTAGTTCCCGACTTCCACGAGGTGGGGGCGGCAGACCACAGCGACGGGTATAGCGTGCTAGCCGAACTGACCGAAGAACCGTCGAGCATAAGCCAGCCAGTATCAGCGGTGGTTTTGATGGTGGCCGCGACGGTACCAGCGGGTACCAGAAGGTCTTGGACAGCGGCTGCGATCTTTGCTGCCGTAACTGCTTCGTCAGCCAGTTTCTCGGTAGTAATAGACCCGTCGCTGATGGCGGCGGTGGGGGCACCAATAGACGACGCCTCTACGCGACGGATGTCGTAAATGCCACGGAGAGCGGCCTTTACGCTATTGGTGTACGTGTCTTTGACTTGGAACACGTATTTATAGAGGGGGCGCATCTCCACGATAGGCAGGTCAGTCAGAGTCAGGTCGCTCCAAACTCTGGCCTCCGCATCACCGATATTGAGGTACTGCGCTTGTCCCATAATGGCAAGTACCGGATAGTTCAGGTTATTCGTAGCGACGATCCAAGCGATACCAAACTTGTTGGAGTCAATCTGCGTCAAGGACGTACCGTCATTGAAGTAGGGCAAACTGGCCCCCATCTTGAACGGGAAGTTGGTGGGATCATCCATGACCCAGCCGTTAGTCGTCAAGTAGAAGACAGGAATCTGAGCGGGGGAAGAGAGGTCCTGTTCCCACGAGTTAGCCGATGGGGTTGCGGTAGAGACAACGTCGACCTGAAGGTCCTCGTCGAAGAACGTACCGTTTTCCAGCGTAAAGTAGCAATGAGAGTCAGCAGTGCCATCACCGTCGATGACGAACGAGGTGGGGTCCACGTCGAACCCGTTAGCAATAGATGCTCCCCTCGTCCGGTGCAGATACTCGTGTGTCTGCCAGTCAAGGACAATGCCGTGGCGCTCGTCAGCGAAGAACTCAGCCTTCTGGGTAGTGGAGTTCCAGTAGACGTACGAGGTGGGGCAGTCGCTATCCCAAACGAAGTACGAGGTGCGGTACTGAATCAGCCCGTCAGGATCAAAGTAGATGTAGTACAGGTCCGTGGTATCAGGAAGCGTCAATGAGGACGTGCCCGTCTTGACGTACTTAGTGCCCTTACACCAGATGGTAAACGAGTCACCAACTGGCTGGATGGTAAAGATACGAGTGCTGTCATCGAACGCCATAGCGCTCTCGGTGCGGTCTTCGTGCCCCATCGGCTCACCAGTAGCAGCCAAAATGTCGGCCCCAGTGTCCTCGTCTACGGGGGCCGCATCGACGGCAGTGAGCCACAGGAACTGAGTACGGTCAGTAGACACCGCGACAAACACTGAGGTGCCATCGGCTGGCACATTCCAGAAACCGTCGGCGTCTTGAGTCAGCCCCGTATTGGGTATGTACACAACGTCGTCAGCGCCCAGTAAGGCGGGTATCCTAACCTGAGCAAAGCCAGTTGTGATATCCGCCCAATGAACTACGGCTCTGTGAATCTCAAAACTATGAGTATTCATGCGTTACAGCCTTACTGGAGACCCACGTGTCTCTATCAAAATATGGATCGGCTGGTGCTTGAAACGGTTCTGTGTTGGTAAACCGCAATTCAGAGTTAAAGTTTTTAGCGATATTTAACTCTGAGTAAAAAGCGTCTGAATGAATGACGTGCTTCACGCCGCTAACGTACCAGAACCCATCGAAGTCACTCGTGTAACTATCGATATTTACTACTCCTCCGGGCAGGCAGCCGGGAACTCCTAAGACAGTCACGTCTGCGTAGTAGTCGTACTTGTCTTTAGATAGGGCGTTAATCCGGCGAGTCGCTTCCTCGTAGTTATCTACATATTCAGGTATCCTGTTAGGGAACCTAGCCACTCCATTATGTGCTACTTCTAATTGCGTCGAACTAACATCGTACATAGATAGATCTGGATTGAGCACAGGTATGGTGCTCTCCTTGTACTCACCGTCTATGTGTCGCTTAGAAAAGGTTCCAGAAAAGTCAATTATCTGTCCCGGGTGTACGTTGATTCGGCCCTTACCCTTGACTAGGGGAGTCAGTTGATGGTAGGAAGTCTGCCTACTGAGAGCGGTATAAGCGTCGTATACGTGAACGTGAGTTCCATGCACATTTACTGCATACCCTAAGAAGTTCGCATACCTAGTTAAAAACTGCCAATCAGATTCGTTGGTCTGTAGAAGGTTGTCGTGGACGTAGTTATCTTCTGGAACGTCCGCGCTGAACCGGTACTTAGCCGCCAGTTCTTTCGTTATATCACTTAACTTGTAGCCATTCCAGACTTTGCTAGTGCTACCACGCATGTTATAGGAAGTACCCATGCACACGATCTGTGCCGTCTGAAAGGGGCTGTCGTTCATCAGGCCGTGCCCCGTGAAGGACGAAGGCCGAACGTCCTCTACGTACCCGTAAAACTTATGGTAGAAGTTGCCCCCATTAGATACCTCTATTGTTACTGGCTTGTTGTAGTAGTCAGTGATGGCTCTGGGGGGGATTCCGTACATCTCTAGAACCACCATGTCGTGGCGATTCTCTTCTAGATGAATTTCTATTAGATTAATTGTGTTGTAATCAACAAAAGCATTAGCAATTACAATCTCTATTGACGGTGAGTTACCGTACGGGGTTTTGCGTATCATGTCGGTATGCGGATTACGTCACCAACACTAAGGCCCATTGGAAACTTTAACTGCGGGTTGATGTCCGCTATTTCCCAATAGCGCTCTGTAGTGCCGAACAGATTGGCGGAAACACGCTCAAGAGTGTCGCCTTCGCGCACGGTGTACAGGGTGTACTTGGCCGTCCCGGTCGGTGTTCTCGTCGCAGTTTGACCACCAGCATCCAACTTGTATCTAGATATTGCGTTGTATATAGCCATACGTATCACCAACCTCAATCATGTCTTAGACACGCCGGGGGGCAGTCCGCCGCTACCACCGTTGTTGTTATTGTTGTTATTGTTGTTATCGGTATTGTTGGTGTCATCGCGTAGCGCAGCCCAATCGAATCTAAGTACCTTTTTAAGATCAAAGTCGCTGACATCCGGATGGAAGATCGGCTGGGTCCTCATGCGGTAGTCAACTGAGGTCTGGGGCGCTAAGGCAAAGTCATCAACACTAACAGTTATTGTGGTTGTGAATACTGCAAAGTAATAAACGTCGGGGTTAACACTGCCGTCGTGATCAATACTGTACTTATTAGAAATACCAGAACCGCCTGATACGTTTAAGTCATTGTCTAGAGCGCCGACCTGCTTATCGCTGGTGCATGCCCAGTCTCGCATACTGTCCCATTCGTCGGCAGTTGACGCGTTAACTATGCCCCCATCCCCGTACACATTATTAGCACCAATGTATACTGAGTGGATCTTATTAACTGAGGCGTAATCGTAAGTGTCACCGTGTTCTGACTTATACCTCTCGTATACGGTTATGGGATTATTGGGGTCTGGGTTGCTACTTCTTCCTGCAATCCACGTGTCAAGTTGCGACTTAATAGAAGCGGCTGCATCCCGCTTACGCCCATTGGGAGTGTATTGAGCGGTTTCTAACCCGCCTTCTGCTTCTATTGTAGAGAAGTAACCGCTGTTAGTTGGGTTATTTTTAAAAGAGTCACCAAAGCGATAAATCTCAATGTTCCCATCAACTTGCACTGAGACAGCACCACCACGTGTCAGTCTGCCGTAGATACGGCCTTGTTCTCCAGTAAATAAGACTTTTACAAACTTGTCTTTATCGCTAGCACGATGACGTTCAGAAGGGTTGTCTACGCCGTCGTAGTCTAGGCTGATAAACCGTTCAAGGCCAATGGTGTTTTCGTATCCGCCGAATATACTCTCTCGCCAACTGTCGGCTTTATCTACTCCATTCTTTTCGGTGTCACCGTCACCGCTGTTAAGCACCATGGTGACAGTCGTCAGATCAGCAATAATGTCATCCAAGTACTCTAGAGCCGTATCCGTGAGGGTGGCGTAGTCCTTAGTGCCTGCGTTCTTTAGGTCCTCTAAAGCCTTGGTGAAGAAGGTTTCCTTCTTGGCAAATCCAATGTACTTAGCCTCAAACGTCACGGTAACGGAGCACTGCATGGGCACCATGTTTGTAGTGAACTTGGTGAACAAGACATTAAAGTCCTGTACAAGACCCTCTACAATATACAAAGAAGAGAAAACAATACGAACTGGCAACGGTAGCAAGAAGGCGGTGTTACCTTTGTTTATTGCTAGCAGTTCATCTACTCTAGTCTTATAATCCTCACGCTCAGTTGACGCGTCCTTACCTATAGCGTCTTCAGCGGTTAACTCAGTGGTGCGTTTATCAATGGCGGCATCAATAGCCTGATCCAAGTAAGCGGACTCAGTGGCATTTGCAACCATGTTTCTTTCTATGTAGTCACCTATGCCTACACCAATGATTGAGTACAACGCAGCGAGGTCGTGTAAAACGCCGATGCTTTCTGGACCTAACTGATTCCAAGGGTCAGTTACATCCCTCATACTTTCGCTCATACCGCTGTTCAATTCCATAGATCTATCAAAAAACAGATCAAACTGGAAGGTAACATTACCCGGAACTGGTTGAGAGTACTGGTACTGATCAATCTGTAAAAAGTTTAAGATGCCAGTGTTCTGTGTAACAGACTGATTCAAAGACGACGGGTTGAACTGGAACTGGCATTTGTTTACGCCCCTACCGTCACCCGTCAACAGTGATCTGATGTAGCCGCGCTTGAGACCCTCGGACTTGTGGTTTCCCTTACCGTCTACTGTGCGTACGACCCTACTAGGGTAGATAAATGGGTCATTATCAGCACCGGGAACTACATAGCCTGCGGGCGTCTGTAGCCTTCCCCTAATTATGTTCTCACCAGTTAGAGCAGGCTGGTTCAGCCTGAACCACTGGTCGTTACGGTAGGACATTAGGCAGACCTCAAATCAAGCATGTCGACTTCTTCCTTGATCAGTTTACTCACACTCTGTGCTATGCGCTTGAGATCAGGGGTGGCGGGGGCACCGTTGAAGTTAATCACAGGTGCCACGTTGATCGTCGGAGACGAAGTGTAGTGGTTGGTAGTAGAGCGAGACTGACCACCTGAACCAGAAGAGCGGCCCCTGCTGGGCATGTAGGAAGGGGATGGGTCGCCCACCTCATTGGCAGCGGCGCGAGCCTCGTCCATGAAATCTAGATACTTACCACTCGTGTAGGTAGTCCAGTGGCTAAAGCCGCCGGTCCTAGAGTACAGGTCGTGAGCGGCACGCATGTTGGTGTCCGGGTTGTACAACTCGCTGTTACTGCTCAATCCCCAACGCTCACGGCGTGCTGGCCCCATGTCTCCATACATGTTCATCTGCATGAGACCGTAAGAATTATCAAGACCGTTAGGGTTGAACGCCCCTGTTCTCCATCCGCTCTCAGCCTTAGCGATAGCAATGGCAGTGATTAAGTCATCGCCTGAAAAGTACTTCTTAGCGTAACGCGCTACCTGTGCTCCTGTTAACTGCCTAGTTTTAGGCAGAGCGCTAGCCGATGAGGTGGTAGCACTAGCGCCCTCACCAGTGGCAGATCCGTAAGACCCAGTTCCACCGCTAAGGAACCGTGCCAAGCCAGCGGCCTTGTGGGCGTCAATCAGCGCAGGAAGAGGAGTGTTTGCTCCACTCAGTGAGCCTGAGGCACCACCGCTGGAAGACATCGCACTAACCTCATCATGAGGAGCGACGTAATCTCCTCCATTGAAGTCCTCTTTAGCGTTGTCCTCAAACCAGCCATCAGGTCGCGCCTGCTGTGGGGCCTTGTATTCTCCACCATCATACTGGCTTCGGAAACGTGGAACTTCCTGAGGCTGGACGTGCCACGGCTCGTCGTGTCGCCAACCCTTGGCACGCCAGTTGTTTAGGCCGAATCGCGCTGAGTTAGCGACGATCCAACTGTAATCGCGGCCTTCTTCAAAGATGTCAGCGGCAAGACCAACGCCGTGCATAGACCTACCGGGAGGAGCCGTGAAGGAATATCCCGGGGCCTGCTTCCAGTACTTACCGTTCCATTCAACCTGCGAGTCCTCTTTGGTAGTCTCCTGCATCTGCCTATAGAACAGTCGTTCCTGCTCTGACTCGTCGCGGTAACCACTGTTAATACCGATGTCATGGTTCTCGCGCATCATTCTGATCAACTTCTCGCGAAGAGAGGGTTGAAGTTTGGTCATTCTAGGACTGCGCTTTAGGACGGAGAGGGGCGTCCGCTTACTACCTCGCCCCCCGCTAGGCACCATAATCTCATGGTCCCTAGAACTATCGTTGGAGTTTCTGTTGTGGTTAGGGGTGTTGGGGGGCGCGGAACCAGAGCCGTCGGCATCACCGTCACCCATGGTGCTACCCATAAGCATTAATGCGCCACCGGCTGCTGCCATAAACGGGTTAAGACTGACGCCGCCTCCAGCCAGCAATGCACCTCCAAGGGCCTGTAGACCGCCGCTCGCGGCACGCCCTGCATTACCATAAGAGGTCTTAGCGCCCATTAAGCCACTAAGGGTGTCCTCTAGTTTGCCGAGGACCTTGATCATCTCTTGATCGATCTTCTCACGGGTGGCCATGTTGTCGATCTGGCGGCGCATGAATTGTTCCTCACGAGCCGTCTGCACCCTGCCAGTCTCCTCCTGCTGAGTAGCAAGGTTGTCCTCAATACCCATCAACTGGCGGTCGCTAGACTTAGACGGGTCGTACATACCCTTCCCGCCCTTTTCCCTGAACCGAACCTGTTGCTGGGCGTATTGGAGAATCTCAGTCTGCATCTCCTCGCCCATGCCCATGTCAGCGAGTCGGGCACGAGTTACGGAACCGGGCATGAGCGCACTTCTAGCGATCTCAGGATTGTCAAGCCCCATACGCTGGACTATCTCTTGGCGCATTTGAAGAGGGTCCTTCAAGCCACCACCGATGTTGTAAGCGTTAGTGCCTCCCATAAAGAACATACGGTTAGCAACAGTGGGGTCCATCAGTTGTTGCTGCTCAGACAAAATGTCTTGAGTGCTCTTGCTGTAACCGGTGCTAGCGCGGATACCTGCTACTGATTGGGCATAACTATTAGGTAACCTAGTTCCAGTCTGAGCCTGAAACTGCATGAGTGCGTTGACACCGCCAGCACCGAGACGGTACTCAGTAAGGGGCTGGCGCATCTGGGTCATGACCTGCATCTGCGACATGCCAGTCGTCTGCTGTAGCATTACGTTGAGGCGATCAGCAGACGTAGCGTAGTTGATACCTCTGTCTATGCGTTGGTTGACCGCATCAACGAGAGGCTTGATGACTTGCGATAGGGCCGCTGCGCCAGTACCCATACGGGTGGCCATTGTGGCCATACGCCCGCGATACGGCCCATTGTCATCTAGGTACTTCTGGGCTGCGCTTACGCCGTCGCCGTCGCCCCCCTTACCCTGATCCAATTCCGGCATTTCGGAGAAACTGTCGTTTAAGTAACTCCCACCGCCGCCTTTACCGCCGTTAGCAGCACTGATACTACCAGCGGCTTTTTCAGCGGCCTTGGAGAGTTTCTCCATTTCAATGCGCCACTGAGTTGTGATGTCCTTAGCATCTTTAAGGGCCTGCTTGAGTTTGGCTAACTCGGAGGTGTCAACGCGAAGACCGGCTTTAACGTCAGCCTTCAAGCGGCCATTACGGCCACCGATCAGACCTTCTCCGACTTCTGCGTCGGGATTTGCCGCCATACTAGCCTCCGCTATTGATTACGCCACTTCGCCATACGATACCAGAAATCGCGTTGCCGAACTGTCATAGATTTAATGTCGTGTAGACCAAAACCCTTGTAAACGGTGGCTATCAGTTCGTATTCCCAATATAAGATCTTTAAATTAACTGAGTAAAAGGGAGACCCAGTCGAGCAGAATTGGCATATCTTCGCCGCAACTTGCACACTGAGTTTCCACCTCCCCCATCTTCGGCCCAACCTCAACCGCGAGGAGGGCATCAACTAACTTACGCCTGTCCGAGAGGCTGAGAGAACGCGCCCACTTCATAGGCTCTGTGGGGGCCTCTCCTTCAGGCCAGACAGCGCAACGAGCGAGCATAACAGTGTTAGTTTCTGCGTCGTTCTTTGCTAACTTACTAGCCTCTACGGTATCCTCACCGTTAGGTAACCTTAGAGTCACAGTTCCCTTAGAGGTTTCTATCTTAAGACCCTCTCGAACATCAAAGTTTGGGTAACTTACTGGGAAGTCGTTGTCTAACTCAATCGTAACGTCGTTAGGTTCACCACACTTAAGACAGTTCATCTTTATAGTGCGCTCTTTGCCGTAAGTGGCTTTAACAATAGCCAAATACAAGAGGTCCCTGTCACCTAGCATCAACTTGTTGATGATCTGGGAAGCGCCTGCTCCGTTGATGCCAATATCACCGATACGTAGAACAGCCCTGCTTAAGACTGCCGTCATGTACTCAGAGTACAGAAGGCCCTTCTTATTTTCTATTGATGCAAGATACTCTTCGTCTTCTCCATTGAGTTCCCTAACCTCAGCAGTGGTGTGCCACTTGTCCGTGGTAGATTGGTGTACGCCCCTCATTAACTCAACTACTGAGTCAGGGGCGTCACCCATGGAAGGAACTGGGTCGCTTACTGCATCATTAATGACATCAGCAACATCTGTATCACTCATCTACTTGTACTCCTAATTGTTGTATTCTAAATATCAGTTAAGTGAATTGACGATATTCTCAGCGTCCTCATCAAACGAGAGCGAAAAGCCCTCGTGATTCAGCACGATCTGCTGAATCAGGATAGACGAGTCGCCTGCGTTGAGGTCGCCCATGGAGAACGACGCGGGCCAGCAGTTGTGCAGTTTATAAGCAAGTTTTGCAGCACCTGCTGAAATTCCAGTGAATCCGGTGGGTGACGGATTCTGGTACGCCCCAGCGGAGACCGGGTGATCGTACACGGCTACAACGACATCGCATCGGTAGTTATTGTTATCGCTGGTCGATCCACCATCTGCCGGGGTCGGGCCGCCTTGACTCCATGAGTGCATGAACTGCTGCCACTTGTACAGCGAGTCTTGCCCATTGAAGACACCCTTAGTCAGCGTAACGGGGCCGTAATCCGACTGACCAACCATCTTATGCGGATGGGTGTTCATGCCGCCCTCGCGATAAGCGATCATCTCGTTCTGCACGGTAAGGCCAGAAACCACCGAGAAGCCGAGAGTAGCGAGACCGCCGACGATCTGTTCCAGATTAGTCGGAGGTTGGATGGTGACCCTGAACTTAAAGTTCCTGAGTGGATCGGTGTTTGCTGCTCGTGCCATGAGTTGTTACTCCTTGACTATTAGAGAGACTCAACGGCGTTGCTGCCGCCAGTCCACTGGCTGAGGTTGATAACGATGAACTCTGCGGGATACTGAAGAGCAACGCCAACTTCGACGTTCACGATGCCCTGATCGATGCTCGTCGTGGTGTTGTTGGTCTCGTCGCAGATGACGAAGTATGCCTGACTGGAGTTAGCACCACGGAGACCGCCAGAGCGGTAGAACTCTCCGAGGAATCCAGAAACCGTAATGTTGATACGGTTCCAGAGGTTGGCATCGTTAGGCTCAAAGACCGCAAACGAAGTGAGGTCCTTGAGAGAGTACTTCAGGTAGTTCAGGGTGCGGCGCACCGGGATGAACTTGTCCGAGGTAGAACGGGCCAACGTACGGGCACCGTAGACCACGACACCCGCTCCCGGCACAGCCTTGAACGAGTTGACGTACGGGGTACCGTCATACAGAGTTCCGAGGTCGTCGTCGGACAACTTGACCGAAAGACCCAGAGCACCGCGCATATCGGCGGAAAACCCAGCCGGGGCCTTAGCCACGGAGCGCTGAACCTCAGTGCGAGTGATAAGGCCAGCAACAGCACCACCCGGGTAGGTAGTGCGGATAGCGCCGGGACCAGTCTTAGCGGGGTCGGCCATGATTAACGCCGGAGCGTAGTGGGCGGCGTAACCACCGTTCGACAAACCCGAGAAGTTCGACGCAACTGTCTGAAGGTCACTCAGCGTCTCTGAGGTCTTGTCCGGGTCGATGACGACGAACGAGTCCCCACGGGCCACGGCCTTGTTGATAAGCGGCGTAAGGGCCGTAGTGGAAGTCTGACCGACGGCGTTCAGGACTAACGTCCCCTTAAGAACGTCGATGCGATCAGCGGCTCCAGCGAAGTCCTGAGGACCAACAACACCCTCAGTACCGCCGGAGAAGGCGGCGACGTTGTCAACCGCGGTAATCCAAGCAAGGTTGGCGTCAGGAGACGCAGTCGAAACTCCGCTGATCTTGATGTACTTGCTGTAGTTGTTGATGACCGTGGCAACGTAGCGGTTGCCATCGGGGTCGAGCGTAACCTCAGGCCAACGCTCAACTTCCGTACCAGACAGGCTCACGACAACGGTGAAGGTACCGTGGGCCGAGGCGGTGGTGTCAACCAGACCGGCGGCAATGGTGACCGTAAGGCTGTTGCCCCATGTACCGTTGCTCATGGCCTCAGCATCGAAGAGGGCGGCAGACGCCGACGAAGAACCGTTAGGGTAGTAAGGAACGTCCAGCGACGCAGCCGCATCGGGAGTCACCGAGTCAGCAGTACCGCCTTCGCTGTCGTAGGTACCGACGGTGCGGACGACGTAGCAGTTACGCCCACCATTAGCGAAGAAGTGGTAGACGGCATAGCCGAGGTCGTAAGCGTTCTTAAGGTCACCATAGGTGCGCTTGTAGGTAGTCCAGTCAGTGATGAGGGTAGCCACCTCGGGGCCACGCTCAGCGGCACCGAAGAACACAGCGGCGGTCCCACCACCGACAGAGGGGGTCAGGCTAGCGAGTGCGCCCTCGTTGACGTACACACCGGGAGTTGAGTAGGTAGGCATTTAGAAATCCTCCGAAAAAGAAGTTGATAAAACGTCAGAGTCCGTGTAATTATCCCGAATAGTACCATTAACTTCAGAAACCGCTTTGACAGTGAAGATGTCTTTTTGCGGAATCTCTGCGTTTATTCTAACCGTGTAGACTTTGCGGAATATCCTTTTGTTGAAGCCTGCTTCTTGATCAAGGACATCTGCTTGCCGCCAGTCTAGCATGTCACAGCGCCGTACGGTGCCGTCTTCGGGGATTTCAATGAAACCCCGTCGAAATGGGAAAACGTACCTGAGCATAGTTGCAGTCAACTGTCTGTCATGTCGTTGACTACGACAATAAGTACTTACTTGGTACATAAGATTTACAGGAACGAACTGGTCTGTGGCCATGAACTCAGTAGGTCCAGAGAGCAACTGATCTATATCGACATTGCTGTACTCGGACGGGAAGTAGTCAAGAGCGTTAGCGCCACTTTTATGGATACCGGCAGCGCTAGCAGATGTCGTGTAATAGTAATTAACCTCAGAGTGTTGTCTTTGGGCGTCAAACTCAATATCAATAAGTTCAATAGTGGCGAAGGGGTAAGTCTTTTCAGTCTCAGCGTCGGGATACCTGAAGAACGTCTTGATGGGACGACGCATGTCCCTGTCATCAGATACAGTCAGTGCAGCCAGACGCTGCTTAAGTGCTGCGTCTTCCGCGAGGGTAAAACCGGGGTTAGGCAACGGGGAGGTCCTTCTCTAGGGCAGCGTAGATAGCGCTTGGAATACGGGACTCATCCTTCTGTAGAGTTTTGCGGAGAAGTGGCGAAGGGGATCGATCTCCGTCGCCGTACTCTAGGGTAGTAGCGTATAGATTCATTTCTCTAGAGTCAGTTTTATGTCCTACTACTATTTGTCCCTGTTCTGCCGTAACGCGCAGATCATCGGCTATGTCTGCCCATCCCTCAATCCCTTCCGCTCGGTCCTGAAGGCGGTCAGTGGCAGCATCAAGCGCATCACCAACAGCGTCATTAAGTAACTCAGAGACGTTGGCCTCAAACCACTCAACTGCGGGAATAACCCCCGGAAACCCAGTAATAAAGGAGTTACTAGAACCGTTAGATGCAGCAGGTTGAGAAGCCACCATGGCTTTCCTCCGGTTCTAGGCGTTGTAAAGCGATTCAGGGCACCCGACGCGCATCGGGCACCCACACATCATACCTCTAACTAGGGAACGATGTAGGCCAAGGGAGGGTTGAAATCTTAGGATTTTGAGGTCCACGATCAAACGGGAATTCCTGATCAACAAGTACTTCATAGGCACTAACTTTGAGGATTACTTCCTCGGGAAGACGCCCGCGTGCGTTGTAGTTACGTACCTTATAAAACCTACCGTCGTACTCCAGCATGTCATTTAAATGCTTGTTGTACTCATCTGGTGTGCTCAATCCAGCAGCAACTGCATCCTTATACAGAATAGTAGCCATTAGATTTTGTACAGGCTGACGGCCCTCTTCGATGGCACGGTAACCATCCTCAACCTCTTCAATGTAGATGGTGGGAATGATTATGCCAGTCTTGTAGTTACGGCCACTAGCGCCGGGGACGCCTTCGTCATAGACATCGTCGTAGACGCTGTAGCCACCCTGAAGTGGCTGAAATTCATACCAGACAATGGATTCGCCAGCCTCACGGTTACGCCTGCGAACGTGCTTGTTGATCATGCTCAGTTCTCGGCGGGGGTCCATCAGTAGTACCCAGTCGACAGGTACCCGGGCGGCGGCTCACCGTCAAGGTAAACCTCTTCACGAAGGTCATCCGGCAACTCTTCGATGTCAATAACACCGTCGTCAATCGCTGGGTAGACACGTTCGATGGGGCCGTAATCACCCACCTCACGCGGCTTGTACAGCGGCACCAGACGGTTGGTGGTGCGGCTGACCCGGCGAAGGTTGACGACCTCCAGACGCTCCAGTCCGATATTGAGAGCGGTGGCGCGACGGTTGTACTCGCTCATCCAGTAGTCCAGCAGACTGGACACCATGCGGTAACGCTGGGAGGTCTGGATGTGGACGGACTCAGATGTAATTACATCGATGTCGCGGCTGTACTCGGACATCAGCGCCCATAGCGCCTGAACGAGGGTATGGATACCTATGACATCAGTAACTGCGGGGGCCAAGTTCGCGAGTGGCACTCGAAGGTTGTGGGTGTTGAGGTTGATAGCCATGTCGGCGTAGAAATCCAGATCCGTCGGAAGGAACCACTCGTAGTAGTAGCCGTCCACCATAAGGGTGGCATTGTTCGGCAGAGCACTACCAAGCCGTATCAAACCGTTACGGTCATCCAGCGTGTACGCAACTGACGCGGACGTTGATCCACCTTGCGGGGTGTAGGCCACCCAGAGTGTGTCAGCCTCCACGTTGGGCTTACCCAGATCGTAGGTAATGCCCATGGGGACGAACGTCTGCTGGAACGGCTTCTTGAAGTCCCGCAGATAGTTGCGGGCAATAGTAATGATCTCGGCTTTAGTAGCCATCAGGCATCCCTAGTGAAGTACAAGGTCACCGTCAGGGGGCCGCTATCTCCTGTGTCTGCCGAATCGATATCAATTGTGATCAGTGCGTCATCTGCGATGGCCGGGTCTGATATGACAGCCGCCGTAGCAGCCGAAGTAGAACTGGATTCCCCAGCGTCGATGGTCAACGGGGTGCTGAGGATGCTGCTACCGGACTCGTTGATATCGATACTGATAGCCGACGTGGCATTGCTGCCCGAGTTCAGACCAGCGCGGACCTCGGTAAGTAGCGCCCCATATGGCATACGGAACACCGCCGCCCCAGCCTGACTAGCGGGGAGCGACCCCGACCCTACCAGTTCCAGAGTCACGGTCTCCTCAAGAGCCTCGTCAAGAAGTGAAGTACCGCCCACCGTGTCGGCCTCCACACCATGCGCGGATCGGATAATCCAGCGGACATACGTAGATGCGGGGACGTTACTAAATGACTGGGTAGAACCGGTCTCAGTTGTAGAATCAGTACTAGGAGTGCTGGTGGTAGTGGCTGACTGGCTGCTGGTCGTAGTTGGGCTAGGTGATCCTACCGACACTGTGTGGCTGTGCGCCCCAGCAGGCTCGGTGTAGCCATACTCAATGCTTCTAGCACCAAAACCGGGACTACTACCAGCATTACTTCCAGATTTGAACTGCTGAACATCTTGGTACCTGTGGGTGTGGTTTGGCGCAGTATCAGCAGTACCACTGTGGCTGTGGTCGATGGAGTGGGTGTGAGACAACGTGTGGGTGTGCGCCCCAAGACCATGGCTGTGAGCGGGCAGGTTGTTGACACCCAGAGTCGTAGTGTCGCTACCTATTGGGGTACCGACCAAGTTGATGTCCGTGGTGCCTTTGAGGCTCTTCCCGTTCAGGTTGGGGACTTGGAACGACGAACCAGAGCCACCGTGGGTGTAGCCGTACGCGGCGAACAGGGCCGGGTAGTCAGTAGTCAGCAGGCTCTGTCCGTTGGCCTCAATGAATCCTGAGGGGAGCGATCCCTTAGAGGGCCACGCTACGACGGCACCGATAGGCAGGTGGGGGCCGATGTTGCGGGCCAACTCATACCACTCACCGTAGATGCCCTTGACGTAGACGCCCGATGACGTACCGCTGGGGGCAACCTTGCGATAGAACAACCGCCCCGCATCTGCAACAGCAGAGATGCTGATCTCGGACTCAGGGGCCGACGTGCTCTGATCGAAGATCGCTGAACTCTGGAACGTACGCTTGTCGGCAATACGTGACGTAGTGATGACCTGCGTCCCCTGCCGGTAGATAGCCGCCAACACCACATCGGTATCAAGGTTGACGTTGGTGGTGGGGCTGAAGGTACCAACGATGGTGTTGGAGGTCTTCGGGTACTCAGGGTTCGTATCATCGTCATCGCCCTGAACAACGATCAGAGAGGCGACTCCGCTAGAGACGCGGGCAACGACTAGATCAAAGCGAGTACCAAGGGGGGCCGTCGGCATAGCCAACGAAGCGGCGGCGCTAATGCTGTACGGCGCACCATTGATAACGATGGTGCCCGAGGACACAGCGACAGCCGTGCTGGACGAGATCGACGTGACCGCACAGCCAGAGAGAACACCAGATCGGCCAGTGTTACCGAGGATCTCAAAGTCAAGAGAATCCGGCTCGGCCTGATCTAGGTTCTCAAACTTGGCACCGCTAGACGTGTCAACGGCGTTGGGAATAATGAAGGCCATACGGCCCCTCCTCTATCAGAGAGTGTCGTGCTGTGCTCCGGTGTAGCCCTCAAGATAAGCGATGGCCTTCCTAAGAAGATCCGGGTCGTCTCTCAAGAAACCTATTCCAGTATTGCATGTTGAACAGAGAATACCACGAACACAGTTACCGCATCCCCTAGAACGACCATCGCAACAAGAATGGTCGTGGTCTACATGCAGCCGGTTATGCGAGCCGCATACAGCACACCCAGCACTCGTCAGGGACTCGTACTCATCAAGAGAAAGGCCGTAGAAGAAGCGTACATTAGACCGCTTACGGGCGAGGGCCATCTTCTCTGGGTTGGCTTCTCGCCACCGCTTACTGTTGGCGTTGACTCTGTCTGGATTACGCTTAGCCCATTCACGAGAGGCAGCGTTAGCACGGTCTTTATGCTTACGGTAGTACTCAGCAGACGCTGTACGGGCGCACTCTAAACAACGTCGTTGATGCCCGTCTTTCTGACGTTTGTTCTTACCGAACTCTGACAGTGGCTTATCCGCTTTGCACGTACAACAGGTCTTCACAAGACCAACGTATCATACATGTTTCACAAAGTGTCGTAAATACAGCCATTTTTCCGCAGGTACTCGTACAGGTCAAGAGGAAGGTCATAACGATGACCATCCACGAAGTCCCACTTACCAGTACCGTAGTACATGGTCCACGTCCCCTTGATCTTGGCGTTCTTGGTCGTGGGGGACACGACAGTGGGCTGAGCAACGGGGGCCGGGGCCTCCACCTCGTCCTCAATGAGGACCTCAGCGATCTTCGTGGTGTTCTTGCTAGCAGCCATTTGTACTCCTTGAATCGGGTTTCTCTACGAGTGTAGCACTGGTTAGGGCTGAGTATGTAGATATGGGGCGGCTACGATGCTGTCATCGAGAAAAGCGTAGTGTGCCATTAGAGCGACCAACTAACTGCGTCAGAACCGCCAGTAAAAGTAGCAATAGTGTCACCGCCAATAGTTGACGTTGTATACGTCAAACCTGCGCCCACCGTCATATTGAAAGCAGACGAATAACGAAGAACAACAATTCCTGAACCACCATTACCAGTTCCGCTTGCTCCTGCACGACCGTTTCCGCCACCACTACCAGTATTGGCTGTACCGCTTTGGCCACGATTACCACCGCCACCAGCACCACCAGTACCGCTAGAAGCACCGCCGCCAGCGCGGGTCACAGATGAACCAGTAATTGTAGATGCAACACCGTCGCCACCATGACCAAAACCATCAGCATGTCCCACTTCGCCAGCACCACCACCGCCACCACCAGTTCCAGCAACACCACTAATTCCCGGTCCACCGTTATAACCTTGGTTTGCTGTTCCGGCTCCGCCGGGACTGCCGTAATAACCGCCTGCGCCAGAGCCTGAACCGCCAGATCTTCCAGCAGTTCCCCATCCCGGACCGCCACCGCCGCCTACTGTAGAAACAGTACCGAACACTGAGGTTCCGCCTTGAACGCCTCGGCCTCCGCCGCCACCGACCGTAACAGTAAAGTCAACATTTTTCTGTAAGGTCAACGGTGTTTCTGCCGATGCGCCACCACCTGACTGTTCGTTGTTCCACGAATTTCGGTAACCGCCCGCACCGCCAGCACCACCTTCTTCAGCGCCAGCAGAAGCGACACCGATGTTGCCGCCACCGCCGCCCGCAATCACCAAATACGACACAATAAGGTCGGGATTGAAAGTGATTTTAGCGGTTCGATATTTGGCTCCCGTCAAACCCGACGTACTTGTAGTGGTTACAGCCATGACTTACGAAATTTCAGAACCGTAAGCGTGAAACGAAAAGTCGCCAGATGACGCATACGCTTCAAGCACATCCGACGCATCCATTGTGACACCGATAGTTAGAATCATCGTGTCGTTTGCCGCAAGATTAGCGTCATAGGCCAAATAATGCTGGTTAGCCAACGTCGCCCCATCAGGGCGGACCGCCAAACGAAACGTCCCAGCAGACCCAGCACGGTTACACACCGTCACAGACGATACAACTGTCTGAGTAGCAGACGGCACCGTATACACGGTAGTTGCCGTCGTAGCCAAGGGGGCCACCTGACCCAAGACCTTATAAGCAGTAGCCATTCTTTACGCTCCCATTAACATGAACATCACTGGATACGGATCTTCGACCCCTGTGATGGTGCCGGTAACTGACAGGTCACCGGCTACGGACACTGTACCATCTGATGCGATGGTCATACGCTCACTACCAGCCGTATCAAAGCGGATAGTGTCGTCGTCTGTACCTTCTTCGACGTGGACAATGGTGTCACCGTCAGCATCGGTCAAGAACGTAGTAACGGCGGCGGTGTTACCTAACTCCACCCATGCGCCGTCATAATACGTGAACGTGCGCCCCGTATCTGACTCATACCACATGTCTCCTGATACAGGAGAAGCGGGGGCCGTGTCGGAGATCTCAAGACTCAGGCCGCGCAGAACAGAGCCGTACAACTTCCAGTACGTGCCGTTCCATACCCAAGTTTTGCCCCCTGAGGTAAAGGAGTCATTTACTGATGGGGACGACGGAAAGTCAATTGCCATCAGTTACCTCCTACGGGCAGGTCAGGAAGAATTGGGTTAGCGATATCAATAGTTGCTGGCAGGTCACGCAACGCCTGACGGTATGTGGCCCACGCTGAAGCGTCTACGGGTGCGTCAGCAATTTGCGTCCAATCAGTGCGGGCCAGTTCGCTGTTACGCCACAAACGGACCTGCTCCAACTTCTGATCGTCGGTTGCGTCAGGCCACAAAAGGTTGAACTCAAAAAGTGTCATTGTCATGCCGCCTTGTAAAGAACATCCCATCGGAGGAAATCGCTTGTGGTCCAAGTAAAAGGATTAGTCGCGTTCACATTGGCCTCGCCGATCAGGCTACCTGTCACGGAAAAGAACTTGAAACTCGCAGTAGTGCTACTTCCACCCGTCATGCCGAGATAAACGGCCGTGCCGCTGTCGTTGAGTTGGACGGTTCCACTACCAAGTATCAAAAAGTCCTTGTTGACCGGCAAGTTGACAGACCAGTTGCCGGTCACAGAACTTGTTGAACCCAAAGTAACTTCGCCTATGAAGTGAACCAAATCGTTGACCTGTGTGTAGTAAGCCGACACCGTGCCATTGCCGAGCGTGAAGTTGTTGAACGTGACCGTGCCGCTGTAGTCGGTGTAGTTGCCCTGCGCCTCTAGTTGGGCAACCTTATAATCAAGGCTGGTCGTCACCGCAGACGAATCCGCACCCACCTTCGCCTGAAGAGCCTCGATTGCGGGCATCGTTCCAGAATCCAACGTAGTGGGAAAGGTAGTAGACCCACCCGCAATAGTACCCGTAACCGTAAGGTCACCAGTCATAGCGACATTACCTGACGGGTTGATCGTCATACGCTCGGTACCAGCGGTATCAAAACGTAAGTAATCTTCGTCGGGGGACTCTTCTACGTGGACGCGGGTATCGCCATCCGCATCAACGATCTGATTAGAGATCGGGGTCGATACGACAACATCCCACGTCGATCCGTTCCACGTCCACGTCTTGTCACCGACGGTGACGGTGTCGCCGTTAGAAGGAGAATCGGGGAAATTGATCGCCATTACTCGGCCTCAACTACTTCCCATGAGGTCGTGTCTTCGTTCCACGTGTACACCTGTCCGTCATCAGGCATCGGGGTGGGGGCGTCCCACACACAGGTGTCCTCGTTCAGGACCCATGAAGCGTAAGGAGAAGGCGGGATGAAGGCATCACGGTCGGCATCGTACGTGTATCCGATACCGGCGTAGTTCTTACGGTACGGGGTGCCGTCACCAGTGTGCTGTCCACCTCGCGTGTTGTACGAGGTGCGCTTACAGGTCTGGCCCCGAAAAGCACCGTAATGGGCCTCCCAGTCCGTAATACCGTCAACGGCCTCATCTTCGTTCCGTCCGACGATAACCTCGGTGACAATGTTGTTGTCGTCAAGAAATGCGTAATGTGCCATAGGATTGATTATACCTCTTACTCGGGGGCGGGTTCTTCAGTTACAGGGGGCGGTACGAACTCGTCAAGGTCAGGGTCGTAGGTGTAGCCAAGTCCGGCATAAGTGCCACGGAAGTTCCCGTTGTAGGAGGTTTGTAGCCATTCGCCAGACAAACCTAGAACGTCAGCGATAAACGCCTGTCCCTGTTGCTCGTTGTCAGGGGCAGGATCGGGTGCTACGTCGTCGCTGATGACGATGACCTGCTCAACTACGTTGTGTTCGTTGATTTGTGCAAAGTGTGCCATGTCTTAGACCTCCACTCTTACGACGATGATGCCGGAGCCGCCCGCACCACCAAAAACGCCACTGACACCTGCTTGTCCTGCGCCGCCGCCACCACCACCGGTGTTAGCGGTTCCAGCAGTCCCAGCCGTTCCACTACCGCCAGCACCGCCGCCGCCGGTACCACCGGCACCGCCAGTTGTGGCACCGCCACCACCGCCACCTGCGTAATCAGTAGCCGAGCCAGTAATCGATGATGATGCGCCTGCTCCGCCAGCACCGCCAGTGCCAGCCGTCGCATTACCACCGACCGCGCCAGCACCGCCGCCGCCGCTACCGTCAGCAGTGGAGGTGCCGCCGTTATTCCCTTGTCCCGGTACTCCCGGTGCAGCAGTCGCATAATAGGCGGTGCCGCCGCCAGAGCCTCCCGCATTGCCTGCGACATAGAGCATGCCGTTACCGCCGCCGCCGCCGATGCCGTAAAAGTCTCCGATTCGTGAGGTCGTGCCGTTTAGCCCTTTGCCCCAACGGTCACCACCTGCAACCCATTGAAAACTTGCGCCGCCGCCGCCCACTGTCACCGTGTAGGTCGTGGCGTCGAAGTAGGCGAGCGACGAGGTGAGCATGCCGCCCGCGCCGCCGCCGCCTTGGCCGGTTGTGAAGTCGCTAGAGGCTCCGCCGCCGCCTCCGCCACCGACGACGAGGATGTCGGCGAGACCGGCGGTGTCGAACGTGATCGTACCCGATGCCGTGAACGTCAAATACTTGTAGTCTTTGCCACCTGACGAATACGTGCCGGTGGCGGTGTCGGTGAAGTTGGCTGCTCTTCGCACCTGCTCCACCAGCCAAGCGGTACCGTCCCATATCCACGTAATGTCCCCAACCTTATGGGTGTCATCTACTGAGGGGGCGTCAGGGAAGTTGATCGCCATTGTCAGACCTCAGGGTTGGGATAACGAGATTTGATTTCCGCACGCTTATTAAGCCATTCCTGTTCGGTGATCTCTCCGGCTTGGTATTGGAAGAACAGTGGGTCAGATTCTGTGACGTAGGCGGCGTGCCGTTGGCGATCCACCTCGGCTTGTTGGCGTGCCTGTTGGACTGCTGGCCATGCGGCATCCAACTCAGCCTGCGTCGGCTTCGGGTCGTCTGACAGCCAGTCAAGGGTATCGTAATCGTTATCGGTCAGAGACCATTGAGCGCCCGCATAATTGGCGGTTAGCACAGCGGCGTAATCGGTCATGCCGAAACCTCCAAAAGCGTGAGCGACGAGGTAGCCGTAACGGGGCCGACGTCGTTTCGATTGACAAACAGAGTGCCTGCGTCAGTTCTGGTTTGAATTTTGTAAACCACAGCGCTTGTAGTTGCTGGACTATCCAAATAGTTGAAATGCACGTTCTGGAAATTCTCTTGGTAAAACTGCGCGGTGGCCGCATAGGCGCCGCCGGTTGGCTGTGCAATGGTAGAACCGTCACGAACAAGGTTCAGCGGGCTGACGCGTCCCGCGGCCGGTCCGGTGTGCGTCGTGTAAAGCACCAATACTTTGTTTGACGCTGAGGACGGCGTGATCGTTGCGGTGTGGCCGGTAATGTCGACGAAACTTGTCGAACTCGTTGAAAATGTTCCGTCGATGAACGTTGACACGACTTGAAGAATCTTGCCGCCGCCGCCAATCGCGGCCCACGATGAGCCGTCGTACACCTCCACCGAGTTCGTATCCTGAAGATACGACAAATCAGCCTCAGAAGGGGACGGAATCGCCGTAGTACGGGCCGATGAGTCAGCATAAGACGCTAAAGCGATCTTTGATCCGTTAGGTGGGACACCAAACTCAACCCACTGTTGGGAAGAACCGTCGTCGTAATACACGAACGTACGGCCTGAAACTTCGTTGTACCACATCTCTCCTTCTGACGGAGAAGAGGGGGCCGTTGAGGAAACCGTCATACCGGCCCCAGAAATCGATCCACCAGAAATCGTCCCCGAAACCGTAAGGTCGCCGGTTACGTCTAACGCGGTCGTGGGGGACGTGTTGTTGATACCGACACGGTTGGTACCGGTATCAATCTTCAGGACGGTGGGGTCGGGATAGTTGCCGTATGCGGCCCAGACGGTACCGTCCCACTGCCACGTCCGCCCCCCAGCAGTGTACGTGTCTCCAGTAGTAGGAGAGTTCGGAAAGTCGATAGCCATTTAGGGGGCCTCCGGGTAGGGATAGCGTGCTCTGATGGAGTCTACCGCATCCAGCCACTCTTGTTCTGTAACTTCGCCCCTCTGGTATGAGAAGTAGAGGGGGTCGGCTTCTTCTCTGTAAGCGTTTTTACGTTGGGTTTCTACTTCGTCCCGTTGTTGTTGGTATTGAACTTGGGGCCATGCTGCATCCAACTCGGCTTGCGACGGCTTTGACGTATCAGACAGCCATGTCAGACCGTCGTAGGTGTCACCATCCAACGTCCACTGGGAACCGAAATAGTTGGCGACGAGCACAGCGGCGTAATCGGTCACGCTGACACCTCCATGACGGTGATGGTGGACGCGGAGCGAACGTGTGAGTTGGTATCTGAGTCCGTGATGCTGCGGTTGACGTAGATTGCCGCTGGTGTTGAGTTCGGCACGACGACTTGCACTTTGTAAGTGGTTGCGCTCGTCGTGGACGGTGAGTCAAGGTAGTTCACAGCGACAGTCGTTGTATCCGCACCTGCAAGCATGTAACCAGCGCTGGAAACAGACAGACGGCTTCCTGCCGTATCGCCGACGGCGATTGCGGTGCTGTCGCGGACAAGCCTCATCGGCGGGCGGTCATAAGCGCCTGCCATGTTGACGTTCGCAACGACGAGAATCTTGGACGATGCGGCTGATGGGGTGATGGCTACAGAGAGGCCGGTCACATCGGTGAACGTGTCTGCGATGGTCGCCGAGAAAGTGTCGGTCTTTGTGGTGGACACGACCTGCAAAATCTTGCCTGCCCCCACACCAGCAAACGTCAAATTACCAGAAGCATCAGACGTAGCAATAGACGTACCGTCAGAGTTCTCCCAGTTATCAAAACGAAGAATAGAAGCCATTTAGATATCCTCCTCTGAAGGGGGCGGTGCGATCCAATCAGAACCGTCATAGGTCCATCCGGGACCCGCACCAACACCATCAGGAACCTTGACAAGCGTGATGTCATCACCCGGATCGTATTCGGTGACACCATCCCACACGGAACAGTTCACGACCAGCCCTTCTGGGTTGACATGGGCATATCGAAATACTTCATCCATTACGCAAACAACTCCACGATTACGATTCCGTCAGCACCATCGCCACCACCGTTATCTACACTTGACCCGCCGCCGCCGCCCCCGTAGACACGGCCCGCACTCCCTGCGCCGCCACCGGCCCGTGAACCACGGCCACCGCCGCCCAACGGACTGCCGCCACCATTGCCGCCACCAAAGTCACCTAGACCCGAACCGGGCGCACCGTCACTACCGGAGAACACAACATCCCCTGTTGACCCTCCAGCCGAGCCGCCATAACCGCCGTTAGTCGCATTACCGCCCGTCCCGCCGCCATGATCGGCGACAACTAGCGTGCCGAACGACGAATCGCCGCCAGCCGCGCCCTCACCCTGACTGCCAACGGACTTACCAGCACCACCCGCACCAACCGTCACCGTTTCCGATGCCGCCAAACCAGCGATGTCAGTAATAAACGATTCTACTAATGCGCCGCCGCCACCACCAGCGGCACAATCGCCGCTCGTAGCACGGTTGCCGCCGCCACCACCGCCAGCCTGACACCTCACACGAATCGCCCTCAGCCACGGATACGTCGCCTTCGTGAACGTGCCATCAGAAGTGAAATACAAGGTATCAACATACCGGTAGGTATCAACGCCCCCGCTTGTAGCAGAAGTATTAACTCTTAAGGTACTCACTGGGGGGCCTCCAAACCAAAGGCTTCCTTGATTTCATCAACGGTCAACCCTAAAGCCGCCAACTTCTCAATAGCAGACTGCTTAGTAGCATCTTTAGCGGCTTGAGCATCAGCCTCAGCCTGCTCGGCGGCTTGTGCTTCCATAGCCTTATCAACCCATGCCGTCCACTCAGCCTCCGTCATCGCGCGAATTTCACCGTCCTGCTGGACGTTGACCGTGCCGAGCGGATGTTGTGCTTCGTACTCTACCCTACTCATGACTTCGAATACCCGTAAACGTCAATAGTTCCGCCGGTCAGAGTACCGGTATCCGTACCCACCGTGAACGAGGTGTAAGAAGTTGCGTCATTAAGAAAACCACTATAATTGGAGTTTGTTCCTGCTCCAGAAACGGGTGTAAGTCTAGGTTGAAGAGACATAAAAGAAGTTGCTTTTTCTAGATAAGGCTGCATTATCGTTGCGTTCATTGTTAATCCTAGCGAACCAGCCTGACCTGCATAGGTCCAGTTGGCAGCGTTGACCTGTCCCACGCCAGCAATTGCGGCGGTGCTATAAACTTGGTATATCAAACCGCCGTAATATCCCGTAGTGGTTGAACCCATTTGAACACTTAAGTTGATATTTGTAGAACCAGCGCCGCCACTAATAATGATTTTGTAGGTATCGTAATCAGCAGAAAACGCATTTGACACAGTGACCGACGACACCGCCGACCCGATCGTCGTCCGACTGATAAACACCAAACCGGCACTAACAACAGCAGAACCACCGATCTGCAAACCGCCCGCATCAGCAACATTCAAACTATGACCAGTGGGGACAGAAATAACATTACTGTTCTCAACCAAACCCTCAATAGACCCGACCGTTAACCTACTCATACAATACTCCACTCACTACCAGAAGAAACTGTTACTGTTACTCCATCAGCAATAGTAATTGGACCCGCCGACATACCATTGTATCCTGACGGAATTGTATAATCCGCTGTGATGGACTGTCCATTGAGATAGATGGGGACGCCCACGGCGTTAGCGTGGAGAATCCATGAGGTGCCGTCGTACACGTAGGTGTATTCGGTGTCGGTTTCGTAGATGACCTGCCCGTTGTAGGGCAAGGCGGGTCGGGTTGTGGACGTGCAGACACCCGGTTGAAGAATACTGTTCGGTACAGAGTTACTTAAGCCCATGATACTGTTCCTGTTCCAGCAGTAAAGACGGTGACTTTATCTGCGCCTACTGTTGTGGTTGTTGCAGTCAGGCCCACTCCGATGTTGATGGTTCTATCTGATGTGTAACGAAGTATCACAACACCTGATCCACCATTTCCTCCAGCGTTAGCGCTAACACCGCCTGCGCCGCCACCACCGCCGCCAAGATTCGCTGGGGCAGAACTTCCTGTCGAATTCTGTGCTCCGTTCGCACCGCCGCCGTTTCCGCCCGCTCCACCAGCCGCATTCTCACATCCACCACCGCCGCCACCAGCACGAAAGACAGAAGCACCTGTGATTGATGATGGCAGCCCGACTCCGCCTGCGGGTGAAGTATTAGTGCTCGCCCCGACGCCACCAGCACCGCCGCCCCCGCCGCCTCCGTAGGGGGCGCCCGATCCGCCACCTCCTCCATTATAGCCTTGGCTAGTGGTAGCAGTACCGCCAATTCTTTGCCAGCCGCCTCCTCCGCCAGAACCACCATCTGCTCCATCGGTGGCGTTTGAGGCACCGCCGCCACCACCGCCAACTGCCGTAGTATCGACAAAAACGGAATCACTTCCACTAGGAGCAACTGTTCTCTGACCTGCTGTTGCTCCGGCTCCTCCGGCTCCTACAGAAACAGTATAATTGTCTCCAAACCTTAGCGTTGAAACGGTCTCGGTTGCACTATTTCCACCAGAAGATTCTAAAGCGTAAGAGTTCCTGTAACCCCCTGCGCCGCCTCCTCCCCCAGAGCCAGTAGCGTGGGCAGTAGCCCCACCTCCTCCACCACCAGCAAGTACAAGAAATGCAACATCAAATGTTGGTGCGTTTCTAAAGTTTACCCAATCACCTAAAGATGATGAATACCACTCGGGTTCACCGGTAGTCTCATTAAATCTCATCTGACCGGCAGTAGGAGAAGAGGGGCGTTCGGCAGTAGTACCAGAAGGCAACTGCACACCTTCACCAGACGTATCACCAATGTTCACCCATGCAGATCCGGCCCACACATACACTTTGCCGGTATCTGTTTCGTAGATGACTTGTCCGGTGAACGGGTTATCTGGGCGGTCTGTTGAAAGACATACCCCTGTTTTGAGAGAACCTGAAGAAGTAGAAGAAACAGCCATCAGTTTTTGAACCTCACTAAGACAATGCCAGAACCGCCGGGACCAGCGGTACCAGTTGAATCTCTGGAGCCGCCGCCACCGCCAGTATTAGCGTCACCGTAACCGTCAGTTCCCGATGCGTTGCCATCACCGCCGCCACCGATTCCTCCGCTACTGCCTGCGCCGCCGTCGCTAGAACCGCCGCCACCACCGGCGTAATAGGTCGTCGTGGCAGATTCTCCACGCCACGCCGAAACGTCCGCTCCTGCGCCGCCATTACCGCCGACACCGCTACCGGAACCATTAGAACCTGCCGCACCTGCCCCGCCGCCGCCACCGCCACCGGCTGGTGAACCGCCAGCACTTCCGCCGTCGTTGCCGGTGATCCCATCACCCGGCATCGGCGCAAAGAGTGAGTAGCCGCCGCCACCGCCCGAACCGTGGCCGCCGCCACGCTCTTGGAACCGGCTCCGACCGGTGCTACCGGTAGCGGCCACGATGCCGCCAACGGCACTTGCCGTCCCGTGAGTCCGTAGGGCACCGCCCGCACCAATCGTGATGGTTTGGTTCGTGTCGAAATACACCTTATCGACATACATGAGGCCGCCAGCGCCGCCGCCGCCGCAGTAGATCGAATCGCTCACACCGCCTGCGCCGCCGCCGACCATCAGCAGGTCAAATATGCCAGCGTCCGTCACGGTGAGCGTCCCCGATGAGTTGAACGTGAGCATTGTGTAGGACTCGCCGCCAACGGTGATCGTGGCGGACGAATCGCCTCCCGTGGCAGTACCATAACGAACATCAGCAACACGGTTACTGATGTACCACGTTGTACCGTTCCAAGTGTATTCAATATCACCTGCGGTATAGGTATCGTTTACTGAGGGGGCGTCAGGGAAAGATAAAGGCATTAGTTACTCACCACCTGCCAATTCACCGACGCCTCATCCCAAACATACGACTCACCGTCATCAGGCATCGCCACCGGCGGCTCCCACACATAGTTGTTCAACACCCACGACGCATACGGCTGAGGCGGAATAAAGCCGGTGCCGTCCCATTCCCAACCGATACCCGCAGGCATCGCATCGGTGTATTCGACTTCGTTCGGGCCGACAGTCCAATCATCGGAAACAACGATGACGTTCTGAACAATGTTGCCGTCTAGTACGGCTACGGTGCGTTCGGTCATCACGACTCCTGATATTCGATCCAGACGTAACCCGAACCGCCATCGGCCCCAGTATCGCCGCCGCTCCCAGTACCGCCCGCTCCGACCGTTACGGTGATCGAAGCGGCGGGTGTTACGTCGGCTCCTGCGACGATGTACGCGCCATCCTCGGCTTGACCGTTTTCGCTCGAACCGATCTTGCCTGCCCAGCCGTGTGCGCCGTGGCCGCTGTTGGCTTGTCCTGCTACCGCTCCACCTCCGACGATGTTCGAGCCTCCGCCGCTCACATAGATGCCATTGCCGCCGGTGGCGGTAACGGTGCCAGAGGCGAACGCGACAGAGGACGAGCCGCCCTGACCTAGCGTGCCACCATTGATTCTGACGTTCCCACCGCCGCCACGGATATGGGCGACCGCATACGTCACACCCGCAGGCACCGTCCACGAACCCGAACTAGTAAATGCTGCAACTTTTGTCATCTTGCTGATACCTTTCCAAGACGATCCATCGTAAAACTGAATAGCGTTTGTGTCTTGTAGGTAGACCAAATCTGCTTCTGTTGGAGAAGTTATTGCCGCGTCTCTGGCCGTTGAGTCAGCGTAAGAAGCCAGAGTTATAGAAGAACCAGACGGCGGAGCACCAAACTCAACCCACTGTTGAGACGACCCATCATCATAATAAACATAAGCACGACCATCATCAGAGTCATACCAAATATCCCCGGCAGCAGGACTAGAAGGGGCCGCAGAAGAAATAACAGCACCCTTATTGCTTTCCCACGCAGAACCAGACCAGAAACGAATGTTATTCGTATCAGTCTCGTAAATAACCTGACCAGAATACGGATTAGCAGGGCGAGTTGAACTAGTGCATACCCCGGGCCTAATACCTAGACGCCCCAAAGCAGCATCAAGAGCCATCAGACTTCCTTCACCCAACCAACACCAGTGATATTCACACCGGATCTATCTGAAATAGCCTGCACAGTTTCGGTAGCAGTCATCACCAACGCAGTGTCGAACACCACCGTGTCATTACCTGCGACCGGCAACTGGTAGAAAATAGCGTTACTTGCCGTCGTTACATCCCCAACAGACACGGTAACCCACGCATCCACACCATTCGTGTTCGTGAAGATGAACTGCTTAGTTACCCAGACACGGCTAGCGGGGACGGTGCCGACGGTACCGGCAGATGCTGCTGTTGCTATCTCTGAGGGGCCGAAGACCCTAGTCTCTGTGCGATCTCCTGCTGCCATTACGGTCCAATCTCCATCAAAAGAATCGCAGCATCAGTGCTGCTACTAGTAATTGTCGTGCTGCCGCCTGAAATAGCCTGCCACCCACCATCATAGTAGATGTACGTCTTTCCTGTAGTGGTCTCATACCACAGATCTGAGACGTTGGGACTAGAGGGGGCGGTGGACGAGGGAGTGATAGTCACTCCAGCAGAAGCCGCCCCAATCTCTATCCACTGACCACTGCTTCCATCATTGTAATAGACGTACGTCTTACCAGTGTCGGTCTCAAACCACAGGTCACCGTTGGTAGGTGATGAAGGGGCCGCGTCCGACGTGGACATGGCGATGACGGCGTCACCGATGACTTCGATCCATTGGGACGAGTTTCCGTCGTTGTAGTAAACGAGAAGTGCGCTGGTAGCGGAGTCATACCATAACGTACCGTTATCAGGAGCCGAGGGGGCGGTATCGGAAACGGTAATGATCGAGGCGCTGCTCGACGCCGCTCCAACCTCAACCCACTGGCTGGATGTGCCGTCCGTGTAATAGACGTAGGTCTTACCGGTATCGGACTCAAACCACATATCGCCATTACTAGGCGTGGACGGGGGCGTATCGGCCACCGTCATGGCAACTACGCTGGAACCGCCAACCTCAACCCACTGTGTGGTATTGCCATCGTCGTAGTAAACGAACATGGAGCCGGTGTCCGACTCGTACCAGAGATCGCCCGACGTGGGGCTACTGGGGGCGGTATCGGAAACGGTAACAGTCGCCCCACCGCCGCCACCACCAGTAACCTGCTGCCACGTTGAGTTAGATCTGAAGTAAAAGGCATCGTTAGACGTATCGATGGCTAACGCGCCATCGGCAAGGCTAGTAGTGGGTGCGCCCGCCGTAGTCAGCGTGATAACGCCAGATGCGGCCTCAAAGACATCGTCGGTCTTGAGAAGGTCAGCGGCGTGACGGTACAGGTTGACATCGCCAGCAGAAGCCCCGCCACCCCAGACGACTCGGCCACCCGCCTCAAACTTGATGCGGTCAGCGGCCTCACCATCCACCGATACGGCCAATGCGTCGGACGCTGCCGACGTGATGTTCCGTATAACAATTGGGGTAGTGAACTTCTGAGCCACGACTCAGTCCCTTCCGTGGGGGCCGCAACCCCCTTATGTCAGCCCGTTACGACGATGCGGTAATCGCCAGAGGTGATGCTGGCACCGTTAATGGTGACAGTAGCAGCACTGGTGGAGGTGCGGACGGAGTCAGCGATCACCGTCGCGCCCGTGGACACCTCAAAGACCTGAACGAGGATGTCCTTGGTACCGAAGTTGTGAGTCACCGTAGTGATGCTGGTCGAACCCGAAGAGGCGGCACAGTCCTGAGCGGCAACGCGGGCCAGCGTCGGAGTGCTCGTCGTCCCAGAGGTGGTATCAGCGAGGTTGTTACGGGCGTCAGCAGCGGTGCTGGCACCGGTACCACCATGGGTAACCGGAAGATCATTGGTAACCGCCGCACCCTGCGAGAGGTCAAGAGCGCCCCACGTCGGGGTAGTTCCCGCCCCGTCAGAGATAAGAACCTCATACTGGGTGGCCGACGACTTGACGGCGACATTGTCAGAACCGTCAATGTAAGTCGTAGATCCATCGACGTTGACATCGATCTGGTTCGACTGAGTGCCCGACTTGGAGAGACCGTCACCAGCAACGATCTGCCCAGCGCCAGAGAACTTGGCAAAGGTTAGAGCAGTCGTGTCAAGAGTGATGGTGTCATTGGTGGAGAGCACCCAGCCCGAGTCGCCGTTAGCGGCACCCTCAGCAACGAAGGTGAAAAGTCCAGCGGTAACCTCGGCGCTGGAGTCGGCGTCAGTCGAACGTGACCATGCGCCGCTGGTGGAGACGACGTAGATACCGTTCTCAGAGCCAGTGGACTGGTCCTTGACAAGGACGCGGTCCCCGTCAACAAGCGTCACACCGTCGATGCTGGTCGTGGTGTTGCTCAGCGAGATGTCGGAGCCGGTGGTGGCAACTCGCACCGACTGCTTAACGTCAAGACCGGAACGGGCCGCATCGACGTATGCCTTGTTAGCAGCGTCGGTGTCAGCGGTGGGGGCGACAAGACCAGTGACCTTGTTCGCAGTGATGTCGTTAGCAGCGAAGTCGCCAGAAGCATCACGGAAGACAATCGTGGAACCGGTGTTGCTAGAGGTAGCGGCATCCAACTTGGTCTTATCAGCCGCCGACATAACGCCGGGATCAGTGGAGGTCGCCGCATTGGGAGTGATGCTGACCGAACCGTTAGACTCGCTAACGCTAAGAGCAGCAGAGTTGCCCCCCGCCGAAGCAACGGCGTGAACAACCTTGCGCCAGCCCGTTCCGTCGTACCACTTGATGACGTTTTCGGTGGTGTTGTAGACAACGCGACCAACGAAGTTGCCAGTGGTGGGATCGGAAGCAAGGCTTTCAAAGCGACCATTTACGATCTGATTCTGGACCAGATCAAGATTTGTAACGAACTTCGTTGCCATAAAAAGTCCTTAGGTTAGATAGGCAATGCCCGAGAACGGCTGAGTGAAGTCTACACGAATTGAAGTCTCGCTGAGGTAAGTTACCTCTCCTATAACCTGTGTTTTTCCGCTGTCCACAACAGTAACAGACGGGTACCCGCCTAAGTTGTGAGTAATGCTCCAAGATGAAGATGGTGACGCTTGGGTATATATAAGTCGACGGCTTTCTGTGCTGAACGCACCAAAGGGGTCTGCGGGCCAACCAGCGTCAGTCTTTGGCCCGTACAGCGCGTTAGCGTCGTCAACGTCAACGTAGTAGTCACCTACTGAGCCGACATCGTTAGTGGGGACGCCGCTGCCCTGAATGAAGATTGATCCACGAGGACCTTGCGCCCCGGGGCTGGTGACCTCTACAACATTCTGCTCTGGGTACGCTTCTACTATGTTGATGGATTCGTAGACCTCAACGTAGTTGCTCATCTGAACACCTTCGGCCTTACTACGAATAACCCCATAAGAACACGTTCTACGATGCCCCCAGATGAGGTCAACTCAAGCGTGTAGGTGTAATGACCTTCGTCAAGATCTGCCGTATCTTCGTCGGCAATAAGCAGGTCAATAGTGCCAGCCGCATCCCCGAGGGTAATGCGGCCATTGGAAGTAGAGAGGGTCAGCGCTACAGGGGCGGCTGTGGTCCTCTCACGGATGACCATCTCGGCGGTGTAGCCGGTGAGGTCAATCAACGATCCAGTGGAGTCCTTCCACTTGACCGTCTGTGAGAACGTGGCTCCCTGATCGGCAGTAAACCCATAAGTTCCTGCTAATGAAGTCATCCTACGTCTCCTCTACGAACTGGAAAGGGCGGGGGCGTGTGCCCCCGCCCTTCTAGCCAGTACTTACTTGGCGGGGTTATCAGGCGATGGCCCCACCGAGGGTGTTGAGGATGACGCGGGACTCGTGCGTGATCATGCCGAAGCCCCAGATGGCGTACCACGCCAACCCGTGCTCACGACCGAAGTCGATCACACCACCGTCTCGCAACTCAACCGGGAGCGAGATGGCGTGGCCGAAGGCGTTGTCACCGATCATGATGGCGGCGTACGACTCGTCAGCGACATCGCCGTCACCAGCGTCCGGCAGGCCAGCAGCGATGGCGCTGGTGTCCAGACCCTTGGCAACCTGCGTGGTCTCAATGAAGACAACGTCGTAGATACGCCCGATCTCACCGAGCATGAAGTTGCCGGGGGCGGCGTACTTCGTGACCTCGATGAACTCCGGCCAGTCACGGAGCGCACGGCTCTGCGACGGGTGAACGAAGCACACGTAGGTGTCGCCCAGACGCGGGATGTTCTGGCCAGCGAGGACCTCAACGGCATCCTTGACGGTCGCCGGGGACATGTAGCCCGGAGCCGACGCGGTACCAACGGTGCCCGGGTCGTACGGCGAGATCGCGCCACGAGCCGAAGCCGTGGTGCGTCCGAAGACGGCGTTGGGGGCAACGGCGGACCCACCACCGAACGGAATAGCGTTCTGGTAGAGGGTGTTGCGGGCCTGCGTGTCCATGGACTGAGCCATGTGACGACCGAGGAGGCGCGAGGCCGAGGCCATCACGTCATCGAACGAGGCGTTGAGAAGGAGTTCGGTGACGGCGACAGCCTTACCGTGCTCCTTGACGGTGATCTGGATCTGCGAGGCCGAGAGGGCGACCGGCTCCATACGAACACCCTCAGTCAACTCCGACCCAGTCTGGTCGACGCTGAGGTTGTTGTAACGCATGAAGTTGATCGTCAGACCGGGCTGAACGCCCAACTCCGTCTTCTTGACGGCGAACTGCTCAAAGCGAAGCACCGGCATCGCTTGGAACAGGATCTCCTTCGACCAGATCTGCTGAATGGCGGGGGAGAGAGTAGCGTCCGACGAATAGCCGGTCGTGGTGACCGCCGAAAGGTCGGCACCGGTAATCGCTCCACCCTGAGGTGCGGGAAGGGCCATGGTATTTATCCTCCGTAGGATACGTTGTTACTAATATGGGTTAGCGACCTCTAAACGAGGCTTGTGCCAAGAGCCGGTCCCTGATCTGTGCATACTGATCCATCGACATGTTGGCAATGTCTGCCGAGGTCAATGTCTGCTGCTCCGTCATATTCTCCAATGGCCCAATTGGGGTTGATCCCGTCGCCGGGACTCCCCTCAGACGCTGCTGCTGTTGCGGCATAGCCTGTTGGATGTTCTCCACAATAGCAGATGTACGAGCAACAACTGCCGAAATTGCGCTTTCAATTTCATCTTCTGAATTTCCCTTAATGAAGTCCAGAAGTTCCGGCATAATGTTGTCTTGCTCTTCTGCAATGCGGCGTGACTTGTACGACTCAAGTTCTTGGTAGCGACGCTCCTGATCTAGGACCGCCTTCTGAGCCTCAGCCTCCTGCTGGAGTGCGTTGAACTTCTCTTCCCACTCCATTTGGGCTGTGTTAATGCGCTGCTGGAACTCGTCTTCTTTCTTAGACAGAAGTTCCTTAGCAGACATTTCCTCCTCTTCACGGAGGCGACGCTCTTCTGCTTCCTTAGCAGCGGCTTCCTCAGCGAGGCGCTTTTGCTCTTCGCGCTCGTGATTGAAGATCTCAACCTGCTCTTGCAACTTGTTGATCTTGTCGTACAACTTGTCCTTTTCCTGACGACGGATCGCTTCCACTTCGTCCTCGGAGAACATCCGAGCGTTCTTAGCGCGTTGGGTCTCCTGAACAGGGGCCGTGGCCTCCTGCTCAACAGGAGCCGTCACAGGGTTATCAATGGTGACAGAGTCACCGGTTTCATTAACTGCCATTGTTAATACCTCACGTTGTCGTGCTGATGTGTCTGAAATAGATTCCCGTTAGTCAGTCCGTGTCAGGCACACGTCGTTGAGCCAAGTTGGCTCCGTATGCCCGCTGCGCCAATTGATTAACTATGTCACCGGAGGGGTTAACCCCCGGCATCACTCCCGATCCCTCTTGTGCGGAACCGGCAGATGTTACGTTAGAGCCGCCTGCGCTCTTTGTCTCTGAAGCAGGCTGCGCTCCGTCAGGTGTAACCATACCAGTAATTGCCATCACCGATGCGGCTATCTGAGCATTAATTAGTTCAAGAGCACCTTGGTCCATCGCGTCGTCACGCAACTCTTCGGAGACCTCGGCCATCTTCTCGTTGGGGAACTCTTCGCCAAGGGCGCGGAGAGCACCACGCTTAGACTCCAGACCCATCGCCATCTTCGCCTGCAACTCGTTGAGTTTGATCAACTGGTCGACAGGGAGCGGGTCCGGCCAGTGGATGGAGGTCTGGTACGTATTCGGATCGCGAGGATCAAGCATCTGCAACTGGTCAGGCTCGGGGAACGTAGCCTCGGCGGGATTCCACATAAGAGACTCTGGCTCATGGACGGCCTGCGTACGGATGATCAACTCGTTCAACTGCACGAGACCCTTAGAGAAGTGGGTCCGCTTCATGTGGTAGCGGTTCATCATTGGCTGATACTGAATAGCCAACGCAACACCCGAGGTGTTAGAAATCGGTTGTGTCTTACCGAGAGCAGTCTCAGGCACACCAGTGATCTCGTGCATCGCCTGCTTGATGACCTGTACGTAGTTCAGCGCACCTGCCATCTCACCGCTGGACTCAAGGTTGTACACCCGAGCCTTGTCAGGAAGACCGGCCCACACCTTCTTGGCACCACGCTCCAACTGTGAAGCCTTGGCACCAGTGATGATCGTCACGGGGGCGCTGTGGTAGTTGATGATGTCCGAAATCTCAGTCATCTTCTCGTTCAACTCTCGGTTGAGCGGAATGATGTCCCAGATGTCAGCCTGCCCCCACGGGGACGACGAGATGCTGACGTTAGGGATATGGATGACCGGCACCTTGCCGATGGGGTTCTCATATTGATCAATCAACTCATCGTTGATGTACTGCTCCACCGTCTCATCGGTGAGGATCTCAGTGAAGGTGTAAACCTGACGAGTGCCCTCAGGGCTGGTGCCCCAGAACCGGTATTTCAACTTGAACCTGAGGATGCGATCCCTGTCGTGGGGGTGATACTCGGGGAAGCAGTGGGCGGGGTTCAGCGGAATGATACGGGTACGCCCAGCGTGGACGACTCCGAGAGTGTCCTGCCATGGCTGTTCATACGCCACCTTAACGAAGCAGTCGCCAGTAACACCGGCCAACTGCCCCATCTCCCAGAGCACCTTGCCCTTGTTGTTGTCTACCTCCCACACCTTCTGAAGAACGTGGGGGATGATCGCACCATTGGCCTCGGGGGTCTTGAACTGGACGCCTTTGCCAAAGCAGAAGTTCGTGATGTAGTCCGCCATAGTGCGGACGTAGTTCAACGCGAGATTAGGCTCGCCCATCTCACGACGGTGCGACCAGTGGTGACCGAGATACCAAGCCCAGCAGGCGGCGTAGCGGTTCAGACGGGGACCATGAACCTCAAACTCTTCGTCAGCAAGTTCGACAAGACCGAGGGGGGAGATGGCAACCGTAAGGTCGCTAGAACTCGCTCTATAACTTGGTGACCAAAAATCAACTGGCACTATGTGCTCCCGTCAGACGTACGTACTTAAGAGAATAGCAGACTACTTACTGCTCTTCTTCTTCTTGGAGGCGTTCATGTTATCTACGAGATTCGGATAAGGACGACCAGCCTTCTTGGCTGAGGCCTTAGCCTTAGCCTTCTGTGAAGGGGTCAACTTCTTATCTTTTTTTGTAGGATCTTTCTTCTCCCAAACCTTCTTCTCAGCCATTACTTCTTCCCTCGGTTTCTAGCCCTGTTAGCGCTGGGGTCTTCCTTAACCAACTTCCCGTCCTTGGTGTGGGACAGGTCCTTGCCACCCTTACCGTCCATGCCACGATCACGGCGGGCCTGCTTTAACTCCGTACGCTTCTTGCGCTGCTCAGGCTTCTGGTTGAACTCCTTGTTATAGGCGTCCTTCTTAGCCTTGGCGTCGGGGTTGTTGCGGTAATACTGGGCGCTCTTGCGCGGGGACGCGCTCTTGCGTGGTGCCATTACCACTTCACCTTGTCAGCCCAGTACGCGGCGCTCATTTTGCCTTTGGCGATGTTGGCACCGTGACGGGCCTTGAAGGACGCACGCTTCTTCGTCATCTTTTCAGACTCGCCAGCCTTGGGCTTACCAGCGGTCTTGGCCCCCTGCTCACCGAAGCGGATCAACTTGACCGTGTCGCCTTCCTTAGCCAGCACAGCGTGCGACTTGGTGGCGTGGCCGGGAGTCTTCTTAGGCTTGTTGTAGCCCTCAAAGGTGATCCCTCCGCGAGTGTACTTACTGCTCTTGCTATCTTTCTTCTCAGCCATAACCTCTCCTACAAGGTGGTGTTGGTAACTCGTTCGATGAGTTTGTTGTCCTTGGTGTACCCGCCACATCCCTTACACTGCATGATGCGGTACTTACCGGTACGGGTCATATAGTAGCGGTTTATCACTAGGTCGTCGTGGCCACAGCGGGGGCAAGCGTCCAAATCTCCATCGTAAAGACCCTGATGTGGGTGGGTCTTGATCCACGGCAGAAGCCGCTCGTACACCTGCTCTGTCAGCACAACGTCCTGCATGTTGTACTTCTTCATGGTGCGCCACGACTTGTCGTCGTTACGCATACAGCCCACCCATAGGTCAAAGCCATCGTGCTGAAGTTTGGAGCCGATACCCAACTCCACAGCGACGTGCTGGAGTTTGTTGGAGGCGAACTTGAACCGCTGCTTGACCACCTGCATCAAGTCGATGTCCACGTAATGAGAGGGTGGGGGCATCCCCGCCAGCACGAACTCTCGGTTGAGATGCTTCATGTCGAAGGACTTGCTGTTGTATCCGACAACGGCATCAGCCTCGTCCAACATCTTCCACGCCTGCTCAACCATGGCGTCATGACCATCGTGGTAGTCACTGGCGAAGTGAACCTTCTTCTCTCCGTACCACTTCGCTGCCCATGAGATGACCGTGCCGAACTCCTCAACTTGGTTGAGGCCGACGTTCTGATCCCACAGTCCCCATACGTAAGCGAGACTGGGGCGCGTCTCAATGTCAATGGTGAGTATCTTGATTCCCAAGTGACTACCTTCCTGATATACGCACTCAGACAAGCATAGCCTGTCTTAGCGTCGGCAACGGGTATACCCGTCGTCAAAGCAGTACCGACGCCGCCTCGCGTACCCGGCAATGGCGTACGGAGAAACAGGAAGCGGGACATCCTCAGTACCAGTTAATTCACCCCCAGCATCGGTGGATGCCTCACCTGCATCACCGGAGGAGGTGGTGGTACTAGAAGATGCCCCGCTTCCCGAGGTAGCGGCAGAACCGCTAGCGGCGGACGAGCCGCCGGTCATGGTCAGCCGTCAACACGAACCGGGTTGGGCCGGTTCATGTGCATACCGGAGTTGGCGGCGACCTCAAAGGTCGGCATACCATCACCAGCGACGGTGCCCGTCACGAAGTCGGAGAGCACGCCGGGAGCCTCAATCCACGAGGCCGAGCCGACGTGGGCACGCTCGCGCATCGTCTGCTCCGGGTACTTGAAGAACATCTCTCGGTTGTTGTGGTTCATACGCATGGGCGATGGAGCCGTGTCGGCATACGCACCCTGCATGAAGTCGTTGGGAACGTCAGTGTCGCTCTCAATGCCTTCCCGAAAACGCTGGGGGCCACGGTTACCCGGGATGCTCGGGGCCATAACGCGCTCAAAGACGTTACGCATGGCCTCGGGGTACGGGTTCTGCGGGGCGATAGTCGGGTTCATGTCCATAAAGAGGAAACCTCCGTGTAGGTACTTACGATTGCAATGGTAGCACTACCCCGTATTGTATGCCTCAGTTTTACGCCTTATTCAAAAAACGGGTTCTCATACACTGTAACAGTTGGCATGACATCCTGCACCGTCATAGCGCACGCAATAGCAAGAGAATCTGGGTAGTCGTCAAAGGCCCCACGCTCGTCTGGAGCGGCTGCTAGCAGGTAGGGGCCGCGATTCACCTTCTCTAGGTCAGCCATCTGTTGGTTGAACTTCTTCCAACGCTTGGTGCGGCGGGCCTTGCTATGGCCGGGGACGATCAACTGGTCGCGTTGGATCAACTGCGTCAGGTGAGTCCATCGCTCATTCTGTGCTTTTGCATCAGATGAAACTGCGATAACTTCGATGTCTGGGAGAAGAATCTGAAGGCGTTCGGCCACTGCACCTCCGACACCTTGCGCGTCCACCCCGATCCTGTATACGTCATAGTTACGACGAACATCGATGATCTCAAAGTACTGCGTCTCCCATTCGACGTTGTTGATCTCGTGCCAGTTCAACACTCTATGTTCAAAGAACCCGAACGGATCTGGGTGATCCCAGTCAACCCACACGGGAGTAATCACAGTCGAGTCGTTAGTACGGGCAACGTCTATACCAACAACTATTGGAGTCTTCCACCATTCGTGTACCAGTGGCATACTTGGATCGTACATACGTTCAAGTCTGTCTTCAGACACAAACATACCTTTTTCAAGCATCCATCTATTGCAGTATGACATCTGGAACTCATCTGAGTCCTCACCAATGCGTAACTTCTCCTTGGCGATGAAGGAGGCGTAGTTGGAGTTGTACTTAGCCGCCATCCTCCAGTCGTACTCGTGGTGATGGACCTTGTGGCCGCGAGCGTTGATATCACGACGCTTGTTGTACTGGATGGCGTTGTAGAAGTACGACTTGTAACGCTGGGCCGTACCGCCCAACACGATGCTCCCGTTATTCCACGCAAGCATGGGCTTGATCGACTTGGCGATCATGACCTCGTCGGCTTCCTGAGCCTCGTCAATGAACGCGAAGTGGTAGGTCTTAGATTCGATCTTGGCCTTAGGGTTACAAGTCTGCATACGGCAGAGCGAGCCAGACTTCTTCAGCGTGATGATCTTGCCCTTACCGCGACCGCCGCCACCCGTGGCCTTGTCATCGATGTCGGGATCAAGGAGGAAGTTCATAGCGTGCTCGCTGGTCAACTTGCTGACCACACGTCCGAACACGGTGTCTGCCTGCTCCTCGGTGGGGGCGAACACGCCCACCCAGAAGCCCTTCTCAAACTTCTTCAGCCACGTCGGGTACACGTTGGACAGACGTGGAAGAATCACCATGAGACCAGCGATGAGGTTGGATACCACCTCAGACTTGCCGCTCTGACGGGTGGCAATCAGGGTTTTCTCCTCGCCATCTCCGAGAACGATTGACTCAACAAAAGAGTAGGCGATAGGCAACTGATACGGGAAGAACTTAACGTCGCAGAACTCTTCAATAAAAAGTATTAACTTCTTAACGAGATCGTCTACGAACTCAGCAGTAGTCTCATCCAGATCATCATCTACCTCTGGAACGTCGTCTACTTCTTCATATTCTTCTACGTAGTCAAGAGTCTCACTCACTTGACTGTCGTCTTTCTACTACGGTCCATAACGCAACCATAGCGTCTACGCAGAGGGTAACTTCCTCTGCGGGGCCTCCGTTGTGACGCCAGTTATCCAACGCCTGATGTAGTGAGATAGCGATGGAGTCCAGATGCGCGGGGGCATCTGACGGGTGAATCGACTCAGCCCTCTTGATGTACGAGGGGTTTATCTGTCGTTGCTCGCTTGCCCCACGCCCGAATCTGTTTCGCATCTTCATCTAACTCCCTGCCGTCGACCTGATCTAACAGGCCGTTGGCTCTACTTGTTAATATCCCAATTTGGAACGTGTACCTACCAGCACGAAACTGTAGACCCGTACCCCTCCACCACGGGGGCGCGGTCTGGCGCATGAACGCCCGAGTTATTACTCTCGTCCCACGCACGCCGTTGTTTCTGGTTATCCAGTACAGACGTACACTTTGCAGGTACTGGATGCGGTTCATGGTGTCTCGGAATAGTAGATAAGCACCAATAGCAAAGACCACAACAATTAGTAAGTAAATCATCACGCATTAATGCTCGGCATTACTCCATACACGTACTGTGAGTACTGATCTCCATTAAATAACTTATTATGAGAAAACATATTCAAAACAGAGTTTACGTAACGACCCGCTGAACTTGCTGATACTAAATCAGTATACACAGTTACGGGTACCTCGTGATAAATCCAAGGTGTCTTCCCGTTTGCCCAAGTCATTAATAACTTATTATCTGGATAATGGTAACGGGAGGCAGCGCATCTAGTGGACTCAAACGTATAAACATCAGAAACAACTTCGCCATCTGGCCCTAGTCCTCTAGCGTCACCAAAAGCATTGCGTCCAATTATATCTAGTTCTAGAGAACCCTGACCTGTCTCTGGGTCACCATAACGGGGACGCAGGGCGCGTCCCGACGTTCCTTGGAACGGATTGTCTCGGCTGTAGGGGACGGTTGGTCGCCACGGATAGTTTTCGCTGTCGCTCATTGTTCCTTATCTAAGTGCCATTCGATGTGGTGGTCAAGTCGCTGGTCGATCTTGTCGACTTTCTTATCAATCGACTGTAGCACCTCAGAGTTGCGGGCGTGGTCTCGGTTGTTCTCTCTCCGCGTCTTCTCAATCAAGAGGGCGATCAGACCACCGGGGGCGAGGACGGTAGCGAGGATGCCGAGCCAGTTCACGTCCGAGCCACCAGAGCGGTGGGGACGCCATCGGAGTCCATGGGGGTCAGGTTGTTGTAGGTACTGACGACCAACTTGCCGTGAACGACGACGGTCTCTGCCAGAGGGGTGGAGGTGAGGAGGGCAGACCGGCTGACGGTGGCCACCAGATCCCAGTCGTACTCTCCATCAGCGAGCCACTCGGTGTTGTTGGCGGTCATGGTGAGGAGCAGACCACCCTCTGAGGTGATGGTCACCGGCAGGATGTAGATGGTGCTTCCGATCTTGATGGAGGCGTCAGCCTCTACGGGGACGCGCTTCCTGCGGGTTCTGCGATCCTTCGGGATAATCAACCGTTCCCAAGGCTCGCCCCGGTCGACGGTGTAGTTCAACACGGCTCTAGTTGACATGGAGCGGCCTCCGTAGTTACTTGCGGACATACATATTATGGCTGATAGATTCTACCTTGGGAGCCTGCTCAGGGGGCCTTTTACTTTTTCTTGGGGCCTCCTATTGACAGGCTCGCTATAATGGAAGTTGTACAAGGGAAACGGGAAACGGAGAGAAGCCCTCTGGCCGAGCGCTTGCGCGAGGCCCAGCCCCCGTAGGGGGCGGGCTAAGGCAGACACCCTGCGGGTGTCTGCGGTTTCCAACCACAAGGAGAAGGTATGTCTGTGGACAAGGTGAAAGAAGGTCGTTTTCTCATTGGTGAGGACGAGCAGTCCTACCGGACGGTGTCCGAGAAGGTGTACAACGATCCCAACAAGTACCAGATCATCCTTAACGCCAACGGTGGTGTGAACTGGGCACCGGGAGTGACTCTCAGAATCCCCAACAAGGAGGGGCGCATCGCAGTTCCGCAGGAGTCGGAGACTACCCCGGAACTCATCGCTCGCATGTTTCCCAACCAGCCCGTACACTTGTACACCGACAACTTCTATAAATGGAACGCTGGTAACGAGGCCGAGGACCTCATCGGCTCACAGGTGTTCATCCCTGAGCGCTAGTACCGCCAGTAGGAATTGAACCCTCATCCGGTTGTTGATAAGACAACTGGGGACAACCGGTCCCCTTAGGATCTGGCGGCGTGCCCGTGGTGGGGGTCGAACCCACACTTGAGGGATTTTAAGTCCCCTGCCTCTGCCGTTGGGCTACACGGGCGTGGGCGCAGTGTAACCCTCAGTCAACGGTTATGTCTATAGCCCCCAGCACGGTGATCTCCTTGACCATCTTTTCAGGGATGTGGATCACGTGGTCGCATAGACCGTCGGCATGACTCTGCGTCAAAGTGACGTGCCCCGGCTTTACCTCTGAGGCGAGGAGGATGCCCACGGAGGTCACGATCAGTGGCTCTGGGTCGATGTCGCTCAGATTGACCCACGTACCGGCGCTGTCAGCATGGGCGTCTTCCCACACCACAACTACTATTGACAGTGCCTCAGGTTTGCGGGTACGTTTCACATAGGTAACTTTACCCTACATACAGAACGGGGTGGCCCGAAAGCCACCCCGTCTGTGTCGGGAGCCAACCAACAAACAACCGACCCCCGAAGGTTATCGCACTGTCGATCTATCCGTCAATAGTTGACGGCATTTTATCTGTATTTCTTTCCCTGATGCGCGTGCGGGTTCCGACACCGCCCCAGAAGCCGTATCGCTCATGCTCGCCGTAGTCACGGCACTGGCTCTGGACGGGGCACGCATCGCAGATCTCAGCAATACGCTGTCTATCCTTGATACTCGGCTTGTCTGGGAAGAACAAGTTAGTGTCCATCCCCTTACATGCCGCGTCCTCTAACCAGTCCCTTTCGCTGTAATCGCTAAGGAATCGGAACGCTCTCAGGAAGTTGTTGTAAGTGATCTCGTCCACCCCTCAACAGTAGTCGTTGAGGGGCGTTATGTCAACGAGAGACCCGGGGAGAAAGGTCGCTGTTGTACTCGCCGGAGCGAGCGTCAACAACGTCGCGGTCAACCACGTAACCAGTACCGGTGTAATTGCGCCCATTGCCCTTGCGCTTACGACCACCGTACTGCGGGTCCATCTTCTTACCAGTTTTCCTAATAGGGGTTTTTCCCTGCATATCGGCCTCCGATCTACGCCAAAGTATAACACCCTTATTTGATAGGGCAGGCTCCCGTTGCACACTCTCCAAAATCAACATCTTCAGTTACAGAGGTCTGAACCAGCGGAATACTAAAGTCAATCTTGCTGAGCATCTTGTCGTACTCATCCTCAGAGCACTCCTCATATGGAGGGAGTGGGAAGTTGTGGTCACTGTGGAGGAGGAACGACACGGACTTCAACCCTTTGTCGTAGTTCTTCTTTAACCACGCCTTAATGTCTTCCAACTCTTCGCTGCGGTAGTAGACGGTGACGGAGACAGCGTTGTCAGCCCAGTCCGTCTGCATCTTCTTGACCCACTCCAACTGCTCCACGGCAGTCATGTCCTTGGCCAACACTGCGCCCTCAGGAGACTTGCAAGGGAACTCCACCACGTAGCGAGTGTGGTCTTCACGACCGTCGATGCCGATGTCCCACTTGATGGGGTAGCCACGACGACGACAGGCGTCCACCAACGGGTCAGCGGACCCGAATCTCACGCGACGGATGTAGTACGGGGCGTAGGCGGGGTGGACACCGGGGGTCACGCCGGGGAGCAAGGCAAGCGTCCCCGAAGGCTGAACCGTCGTCAGACGGACGCTGGTGGGGAAGTCGTTGTCCTTGGAGTACTCAGTATCGAAGTCGCTGAGGTACTCGTACGTGGGCGACAGCCACGACAACTGCACTTCCTCTGCCTGAAGGATGCCGGTCACGGACTGACCGAGGCGGGCGTTCTTAGTGACAATTTTAGTTGTCTTCTCGTACGGGTACTCAAGACGGGTGATCTGCTTCTGACACATGTACAGCAGACGGGAGATCTCCATCATCTGCTTCAGAGACTCAATGTTGGGCAGGAAGATCGTGGCGAGGTTGCAGGACTCACCGTCTCCCAACGCGATCTCGGCGCAGGGGTTGTAGCCCTCAATACTGTTGTCAACCTTACGCTCACCGAGGCGTCCGTACTGGCGAGCCAACTTACGGTTAAGGAGTCCGTATGGCTCTCCAGACCCGTCGTAGCCCTTCCACAACTCCGGCATGATCTCGTCGTAGGAGTCGGCGTAGATGCTGTTGTTGGAGTTGGCACGCCACGCAGGCACGTTGCCAGTCGACCAGTTCTTGGCGCGAAGGAACAACACGTCGTCAGGGTCACCGATAGCGATCTGAGCGGAGCGTCGGCTGGAACCGGAGACCACGATGCGTCCGATGATGTTGCAGATGTCCAGCACGTCGATGGAGCGCAACTTCTTACCGACGCGCCCCTCCATGACCTTGCAGATATCCTCAATGCCGTCGATCAGAGCGCCGGGGCCAGAGGCAGTGCCCCCGAACGTCTTGAGGGGCGCACCGTACTCGCGGATCAGAGCGGTGGAGTAGGAGAACGACTTGCCGGTGTAGAAGTATGACTTCAGGACGGAGTGAAGCAGTCGGCTCCAGCCTTTACGTGAGTCAGGCACAATGATGTCGGCGTCGTGCGTTCTCTCGTGAGTGATCTCCACGTTCGCCTTAACCTTTGGCAGTTCGTGAATCTTGGCTCGCTCTACTGAGAAGCCAACGCCACCACCGAGCATCAGGTGGTCAAAGAGGAACTCAAAGTCTTCAATCTTTTCGATGTTGATGAAGTAGCAGTTGTTGATCGACGCACCATTCAGTTCGTTAACGAGGGGCGTGCCCAACTGCCAAAGAGCGCGTCCTGAGAACGAGCAACGCAGGTTGAACATGTGGTCGAACAACTGCTCGGCCTCCTCCTGCGTGTACGGCACCCCGATGTCGATAGCCCCGTTGATGACACGCTGGATGGTCTCCGGCCACGTCTCGTTATCACCGTTCTCCTTCTTGCGACTATACGTGCGGAGGAAGACAACTTCCCCCATACCACCAAAGCCCCACGGGGGAGTGAGGGCGTTGTGGAGAGACACGTATTCATCGGTGATATAAGCCATGGCGCACGTCCTTGCGTAGTCGGAGTCAATTCCCAGAAGGGGAGACTCTCATCCTAGCGGGGGCGCTACTGGCGGGAGTTGCTACCTCACCAGCGAGTTTGTAACAACTGTGTGACTTGCGTCACTCGTCGGGGAATAGCCGCCCGTTCTCAAACTGGACGGGGTTGAGACGGCGCTCTTTCATCATGTCTGCGATGTTCAGGAACTTCTCTCTCACGCTGTCACTAGAGATGCCTTTAGCAGCATTTGCTATTCTTTCTTCGTCAGTTTCTGATCCCCAAGGGTGATCAATGTGCATTTGATCTTGCTTAGTGAGTTTGCGCTCAGTCACCGCGCTTCTCCTTGGGCAGAATAGTGACAAGCCAAATTCGCTTGCCGTCCCTATTAATCCACTTACCCTCGGTCGTTGCCATTGAAAGCCCTCACCATTAACGCGAACTGCCAGTGGTGTTTACCTACAACTGGCCAAGTAATATCAGTTACTTGATCGTACCATTCCTTACCTGAGGGATTGTTAGGAATGTAGTCGTACACATCACTAATGTCTGTGAAGCCAATGTCTTCTAGCAGTTCAAGAACTCGCTGGTTGTGGCAGTTCCAATGGTGTGTGGCCCCGTCCCACCACTCATGTTCTCGGTCAGGCTGGTAGTTCACATCTTGATGCTCCATGGTGGACAGCACCATGTGCCACGGCTCTTTACCATCTTTCCAGAGTTGGATGGTTTTGAGCACGTCGGGACCGACGATTAGGATGGGGGCATCCGGCTTGGCGACTCGGTTCATGTCTAGCAAGAAGGATGGAACGGCAGACCAATCGATGTGCTCAATGACGTGACCTAGATAGACGGCGTCAAAGTAGGCGTCTTCAAACGGGTAAGGCTCACCGGCCTTAGCGACAATGTCTGGATGAGTATTGTCGTCTTCCCATATGTCGACGTTTACCCAGCCCTGAGCGTAGTGGGTCCCGCATCCCGCATTTAGAAGTTTCATTATTTTCCGTAGTAAAGAGAAAGGTCAGTCTGTAGCGGGAAGTAATACCCGCCCCACGGGGACTGCTTTGCGTCAGGCATGTCAGGTCTGTGGTAGATACCACTGTAGTGCGCGATCAACGCACGACGCTCCATACCGGGCACATTGGCAGGAGAACCTCTGTGAAGGAGTCTTCCGTTCCATATCAACACGTCGCCCCGGTCAGGCAAGTGAGAGACAGGTTCGATGCCCCCCTCTTCCATCATCTGCTCAAAGATAGGGGTCAGCAGACGCTCGGAGTACTTGGGCCACCTGTGGTCGCGTTCCTCCTTACTGAGGTGGGCCATGACCTTCTCCTGAGTGATGGTGCGCCACCGCTGGGAGCCGGGGATGTACTGGAAGGGGCCAGAGTCAGGGTGGATGGTGTCCAGAGCGATCCACACAGCCGCGTAGGCGTCCCCCACGTACGGAGGATTGAGATAGGTGTCCTGATGCCAGTTGCGCTCAGTGGACACCCAGCCGGTGAGGTTGAGGTGAAGACCCGGAGGCTCCCCGATCAGCGCTTCGATCTCATCGCATAGCGGTTGATATAGGAGCAGGTCTCGCAGTTCTTTGTGTCGTGTATACGGGACAGGGTCGGGCCATCCCATCGGGCGTCCCCGGTTTTCACGTATCCAACATTCCTCATAAGCCACGAGGAGTTCTTCTGGAAGAAAGTTCTTAAGGATGACAACGCCTTCGTCATTCCAGTCACCGTCCCCTATCGCTGCGGGTGGATCAGAGAGGTCTTCAAGAGTAATCATCATTGCGAGAGATAATCTAGTCCCTCAATTTTAGGAATTGCTAGTGCGTCGTACTGGCTGCTCTCAGGCCGTGTCCTAGTCTTCTTCGTTGTCTCACTCTCCACGATGCGGCTGTAATCCATTGGAAGCGCCCTCTGGCTCATCTGGCTTAAGTTGATGATTGGGCTGGGGACAAGGAACGAATGTGGTTCAAAGCCATCCTCAGATTCTGAGATCTCGCGCGTGTTTTCGTACTTAATAACTTCGTTGCGATTCATAGCGGCAAGCGCCCGATCCTCAATCAGACTGCTCTCCTCAAAGTTACGGTTTCCGCCATAACCCAACGTGCTGCTGTACACACTAGGACTGGGGTTAATGTCTTTTTGACGTAAGAACCTACTGTGTACACGGTTGGCCTGCTTGTCGGTCAACGTCACGGGGTAGACCTTGGCGTGCTCTGACAGCGGAGTGCTGTGAATCTTGTGCTCGTACACTTCCTCTGGCTGGATGAATCCTTCACGGATGTCGGCTCTTTGTTCAGCAGTCGGGAGAGTAATGTCATCTGCTCTTTTGGCGGCCTGACCGTATGTACCAACATGAATAGCAGGAGCCTTCATGAACTCTTCTTCAGGTAAGTCAGAGGCATGGAACAAGTCTCTGTTTATGTTGTCTTTTGCGGTCATGTGATTATCGTACTACGAAGCCAAGTCTAGGCACTTCTAAATACCCATCTGCGTCTTCAAAACTTGGAATCATGTCCTCGGGCACGTCCATGTCGGCCCAAATCGGGATAAAGAGGTCTGCGTCGGGGTCTAGTGACTCTCTAAAGTGGATTTCTACGATCCGATCACCGATAAATTCGACGTTTAGCACCTCTGCGGAGTGTACTTCCTCAAATCCGCGCAGAATTGGGGCCTCAGTACGCATCCAGTAAGAGAAGCGACTGAGATTTTCAACGTCACGGACCCCCTCAAAGGCAGAAATGGGTATCCAACCGCTTCTCCAGCGGTAAGTAGCGCTGATTTGCCGCCCATCGAACCACTCGCACCAGAAATACCCGGGTTCTACGCAGCGATTATCGCCTTCGTTGATCCATTGCTTCCGCGCCCCCACGCCCATACCGGCCAAATTCATCACCGGGCGTACGCAATACCAGCCACTTTCACTAGGAGCAAGCCCACACGGCCCACATTTATAGCCGAGTTTCTCCGATAAGTAGAGTTTGTTGAACCACTGATGAAACTGTGGGTACTTCTCCCAAGCAAGAGCGTCGGGTTCAGTCGTGCTCAGGTGCGTCCCTCAAATTTTTGCATAGAGTTGAACTCTCGTAAGCCCTCCTCAGAGGCCATCTCACGCTGGTACGGCTCCAGATCATGGCGATACTGCTTGGGTGCATTGTGCTCATGGCCGAGCACCCGCCCACCCGGGTCCTTAGGAACAGTACTCTCCTCGTAACTGTGCTCCCCGAAGGCAGTCATCACGTTCTTCAGTTGCTGAGAGAGCACATCAAGGGTTGCCATCAGTCGTCTTTCTTCATGCCCTTGGCCCCGAAGTACCCACCGATGATGCCGATGACACCACCAAGAGCAGTCTGCACGAGCGTCATCACGTCAGACGACACCTCAACGGCTTCACCGGTCGTCCGAGTCTCAATAGCGGCGACCAGATAGTCACCGACGATGGCGATAAGGATGGCCAGCATGACTCCGACGGCCAGCACGTACATGGTCTTCTCTTTCATATCGTTCATATTTACAGTTTCCTATTTTTAGGTGTGGAAAAATCAGACTCTACGAATTCTACATGCTTTTTAACGCGGAAACCTTTGTCAGAAATCCGCTGGTGAGGATAGATATCTGAGGTTTCTGTGTCGCCTAGAGGCTCTACTTCGTACACACTGCCAAACAGGGTTCCTTGTTCTTGCTTACGAAATCCAATAGCAGCCGATTTTTTAGCCATACCCTTATCTACAGTGGCATACGCCTTACCAGAGCGCGGCTCAATGACATCGCCTTCCTGAAGGTAGTTAGCGGCTGTGCCGTGAAACTGTGGTCCAAGAGTCATGTTTTGATACTACCAGCGGCCAACCGTCAAACATGACAGAACGGCGGGGCGAACATATGTTCGTATATGGATTTCGCTTTTTACCGTGCCTGTGGATAAGAAGCCATATGAAGACCTATTGGGGCGCGGGGGTGTGACGGAAGTCACAGTGTTACAAGAATTCCCAAATGTTGAACTGTTCTTTGTTAACTTTGCCTAACACGTCGTAGTTAGAGCCGCCGTACTGAGTCCAATCGACTTCTGGGAGGGTGCCTTGAACTCCTGTGGAGCCTTCTGGAGGAGTTGGAATCCAGTTGACATCCGTAATTTTCTGTTTAGGCGCAGCGAATGATTTTCTGGGTCCTATTGTGGGGCCAACTGGATCAGTTGTGGTTTCTCCTACAGGTTGAGTGGTGTACACGCGGGGGCGTCCTGCGACCTTTTGGTTGGCTCGTGTGGCCATGTCCCATGCCA
>Ga0222715_10000299_pt1 | contig 49508 bp, 58 predicted proteins | sample C33_9DmetaG_FD_165056 | JGI IMG/M metagenome (GOLD analysis project Ga0222715, IMG submission 165056) | Estuarine water microbial communities from San Francisco Bay, California, United States - C33_9D | ecosystem: Environmental > Aquatic > Marine > Unclassified | place: USA: California...
TTGAGTAAGTCACTGTGTAGTCATCTACTACCGAAAGTACTACAGCCTCTAGATTATCAAAGTCAGCGTCTGCTGTAACTCCCGAAATAATAAACTTTTGTCCCTCGGTTAGTTCGTGTTTTCTATCCATGGTGACAGTAGCTACATTCGAACTTCTAGATACAGAAGCAATCTCATTGAACAAGTCAATACCCGGACGAATCTCGTCGTTGGCAAAGTCAAAGTCAAAGAGGTCAGTATTTAGCTCTCGCAAAAGGTCTTGGGCATATTGATAAGTATCTTGGCGGGTCTCTACAGTGAGAGGGTTTTCTGTGCCAAAGTACTGGTCTGGAATTGTCTTTGTATTGTCAGGATTAGACACATCGACATACTCTGCATCTACAGTAATAACAGAATGTCCATTGCCGTCATCGCCCACCGTTAAAACGGTAAAGTAGCCGTTATAGAGGGTGTATCCTTCGCTCCAGTAGATATATACAGGTTCTCCGACAGTAAAGTCATACTGCCCATACCTGAGGGTCACGCTTAAAGTTCCGTTCTCTACTGCACCTACGGCCTCGTAAGAGCTATTCCAAGTCTTCCAGACAACTCGGTGAGACAGGTAGCTTGTAAATTCTGCAGCTGAAACAGAAAGCACCTTGTCAATCAAGCTGTACTCGCGGGACCAGATTATGCCTCCCCACACGCAGACGCCGTTACGGACTACGTACAGAGCTGTCTTAGCTGGAAGGGTGTTCTCGTAAACATTTAGGTTGTAAGTATCTTCGGTGATAGCAATGTCACCAGTAAAAGTTCCAGCTTCTGTTAGCGAGCGAGAGTAGGAAACACTTCTAAACGGTATCTCAGCGAGAAGCTCGTTAGTCATAAGGTCGCAAACAAAGTAGCGGTAATCTACCGCCCCGTCAACGCCTTCAGTTCTTACTGCCATCTTTTGTCCTTGAGTGTCTTTGTATTAGTTTACCAGCTAGCCAATCCAACCAGAGCGGTAGTAGATGGTGGCACTGCCTCCAGTTGGAAAATCTTGAATGGTAATGGTATTGCTTCCGGGCTGAAGGTAAATCCAGTCAACCAAAACTGCAACCTTGCTTCTACCATTAGCGACATTAACTACAGAAGACCCCGAATATTGGACCTCCAAAACTTCTCTGTTGTACGTGTCAAGCTCTAGTCTTTTATCGCTAACAGTCGCCCCAATAATTGAAATTGCTTCGTCAGAAGTTGTATTAGTTATGGTGGGCGGGTTAGCCGAATCGGGGATACTAAATCCAAGAGATAGCTCAATAATTATTGGAACTGGAGTATTTCCAGAATTGGTTATCGTAGTGCTGCCGCTTCCAGAGCTCTCGGTTATTGTTGTGGACTGATAGCCGTCAGGGTCCCCGTCAACAAATTCGTACTTGATTGGGTCAACTGCCTTGAGGCCAATAGAGAAATTGTGACGACCACGAGCATTTACGCTTGTAATTTGAGGAGCCCCGCTGAGTCGGACTTTGGCAGCTCTCTTATTGGTGCCATCTTCCGTAACAATTAGGTAGCCAGAAGTCGTGGTCTTTACCATGGGCGAGAGGTAGTCCAACAGGGTTGCCCTAGCAGCTGCAGCATCCTCTGGCTGCTGTGGCATAAAAGAACCACTTAGAGTCATAATTCTGTTTGACCATCGGCCAATAGCGTCGTAAGAACCGTCGCCCCAACCGCGGGGAAGGTCAGGAAGCTGTACCTCTGGAAGTGTCCACCATCCCTCGATATCAGACACTACCCAAACAACATTGTTGGAATCAATAGTGTTTAAGGTGAGGCCAGTTTCAGTTGCAGGGTTCCAAAGCTGAATGCCGCCCTCTAGCTTCATTCCAGAGAGGAATGGCTCTGGGTAGGGTGTTAAGGCCCTATTTACAACTTTGTTTTCTTCACCTTGGTTTGTGGTGGCATCTACGGAATCGTAAAACTCTGTCATTAGATGGTGCCCTTCTTAATTTCAAATGCAAGCCTTCTGGAGACGGCTGCTGCAAGCTCTCTTTCATCCATTCCAGGAGACGGGTTGACAGTAATGTTGATGCCGCCACCAGTCTTTTCTAGAGCCTCAATTAGGGCGTAGTCTCTCTTAGACAAGCCCCTGTCATCTAGGGGCTCGACACGCTCTGGCTTTCCTGCTTCTGCAATCTGAGCAATAGTTCCACCAACAGAAGGTGCAACAACTCCACCCTCTGCAAGTCTAGGAATTTTTAGAAGACGAGCTGGGGGGATGTCTAGGCTTCTACCTCCAATAAGAGGAACCCAGTCGGGTACCTTTAGTGAGTTTAGGTTCTTAAGAAGTCCGTTGTTCCAAGACTTAAGAACTTCATTGATTAGGAATTCGAAGAAGCCTATAACTCCGTTAATCATTCCCTTAATGACGTCAGCAATGCTGAAACTCTTTATGGACTCTACAAAGTCGTCCCATCCTGCGGTGAGGTTTGTCCAAAGCGTATTAAAGAAGCTCTTTATGTTTTCTACAACAGTTCCTACAATGTTCTGGAAAGCAGCAAAGATTTCTCTACCTTTTTCAGTCTGAGTAAAGAAAAACTGCAGGGAAAGTATCAAAGCACTTATTGCTAGACCTATAGGGCCTCCGACTAAGAACCTTCCAATCTTAAGGAAAACTCCAAGAACTCTTCCAACAATTCCAAATACAGTTCCTAGGAGGCTACCTACAAATTTAAGTGCGTTTCCAATTGCTCCAAAAATTTTGGGGCCGTTTTTCTTAAAGAACTCAAATATGCCCTTAGCGCTTAGGAATGCTCCTACAAACGCAAAAACGTTTCCAAGAATAACTAAGAAGATATTCTTGAGCTGCTCGAAGAAGAAAGTAAAAGCCGTTACGATAGCAAAACCTCTAGTTACTAAATCAATAAATTCTTTGTTCTGAGTAAAGAAGTCAGTAACTGGTCCAATTAGCTCTCTTAGCGTGTCAAAGAACAGCTGGGGAGCGCCTTCGTCAGCAAAGGCAGCAAACAGTTCTCCTAGCTCTGTAATTAGGAGAGCTAGATTCGGAGCCGCATCTGCAAATGCCTTAAAGATGTTGTCCCAGTTTTGCTGGTTGCCTTCTTCGCTAAGAATTTTAAAGAACTCACCTATGTTTGGATTAGCTCCAATTTTTAGGAATGAGTCAAAAACTTGCCCCAAGAAAGTAACTACAGGACCAAAGTTATCTGCCAAACCTTTGTATGTCTCTCCAAGCTTTCGACCCTCTTCGCTGACATTCCCTTGGTCATCTACAAGGCTGGCAAATCCGCCTGTAAGTAGTTCTAGGTAGTCAAGAATCGAGTCAATTGCTCCAGAGTCATTGAGGATTGTAAAGAAGTCACCAAGGCCGTTAAAGATGTTGCCAATAATTCCAAAGAGTCGAGAGCCAGTAGCAAAAGCGTCACCGAAGAATGAGTCTAGGCCGTTTTTCTCTAGTTCTTCGTTCCACCCCGTTAGACTGTCTCGGACAAACTCCAAGAACTTTGTTCCAATGCCGTTTGCGTCATTGAAGAACCTAAAGAAAAGCTCAGCGAACTCTCCAATAATTTCACCAATTAGAGGAATGTTGTCTCTTAGATTGGCTAGGAACTCATCTACTTCGGCTTTCGTGCTGTCATCCAAGAAATTATCAAAGATGTTTTCTGCACCAGTACCGAGAGCAGTTCCAATTTCAGTGAGGCGCTCTTCCAAAAGAGGGAAATACTGTTCGTCCAGCTTTATAATTTGGGCCTCAAGGACAGGCAAAAATCCTGAAGCAACGGCTTCTTTTAGTATGTCGAGTTTAGGACGAAGCCCTACAAGAAACTGAGCAAATTGTTTCTGAGATTCTGTTAGACCAGCGTATGGGTCCGAGCCACCGCCTTGATTTAGAGCCTGAGGGCCCTTAGCAACTTCGGCATTGAGGTCTTGAGTGCGGTCTTTAGCCTTGCGATATGCGAGCTCTGCTTCGTCGTAGGCAAGCTTTGCTTCACGACGAGCAGCGGAGTTTGGAGGCAGGTCAGCCGTACGGCGAAGATTTTCTAGAGCCTTCTCGAGATTAAGTGCGGCGCGGCCCTCGGATAGGGCAGCCTCTTCGGCTTGGAACTGTAGCTGCTGAAACTCTTCACGAATCTCGGCAATAGATTTGCCTAGCCCTTGGTTTTGTTTAGTTGCAGCAGCCACTGCCTGACTTATGCCGCCTAAAGCAAATTGGGCAAAAGAGGCAGCAAGTCTGACTTGTATAAATGCAGAAGCAAGACCAGCTATCGCAGGAGCCGCTCGTCCTACTGCAGCAACAAGGGCAATTAGACCACCAACAAGGGCAGCAATTCCTCCAACTAGAGCAGTAAGACCAGTTCCCACTACATAGCTAGTACGAACCAAGCTTCGGAACGCCAGACGAGCTTGCTCAGCGTCTGGAGCTAGCTGCTGGAGCCCAGAGGAAACTTTTTGGAATATGTTTCCAGAGCCAGCGTTGAAGCCTCGAGTAAAAGCTTGACCAATGCTTTCACCACCTACTCGGGCGTCAGGTAGCGCGGCACCACCGATTCTCTTAAGTTGCTGTCTTAAATCATTGTCAAAACCAGTTGTAATGGCTCTAACAATAATGTTAGCTTCACCGACTACGGCCATGTGCTACCTCACCCCCTCTTATCCAAGCGGAGCGTCTAAGTCCGAGCCAAATGGCAACACCGAATCGGGGTTGAAATTAGTCGGAGGAATGTATGGTTTAGTCTCTCCCGTATTGAAGACAGGGTCGTCAAATCCGATATCGCTTCCAGCGTTTTTCGGAATATACGTTCTGCCATTTTGCTGGTTCCTGCTTGACACACCATATTTGTATGTCTTGTCATATAACAAGTAGAGCTGAGTTCGATATGCGGTAACCGCATCTGCTTCTTCCGCAGAAACGAAACGCATGTCATCTTCCATGAGGTAGTGGAGAACATCTGTCATTTCAGTTGCTTCCATCTCACTCAATCTCAGTCCACTAGCCAAGGCTTTACCATTCACGTAAGGCCAGAGGTCAACCGCCCAGGTTAGGATTCCTCTGGCTGCTGATTTGGGCGTCCCGAGTACTCCTCAATCAACCAGCTAACGATTTCTCCCAGTGTTTCCATAGTTACAATGCGCTCTTTGTCCTCTAGAAGTGCATTGAATCTTTCTAGACTTTCGTCTACAAGAACTTTGTCAAAGAAGGTAGAAACTACCCCCATTGCTTCGACGGAATCTTCCGACTGAGACTTGGAGACCAAGTCCATCAGCACCTTACCCTGAATGGTAGGAATAGCCGTAAATTCTTCATCGTGAACTTTAAATACAAGTGGTTCGGCGGTTATTTCTCCGCCAGAGCCAAAGTCCTTAAATCTGCTGCTCATTTATGTCCTCTATCAATAGTGTCTTTACTGGTTTTTCCAGCAATACTATTGTACCTGAGAGGGAATGTGGTTGTTTGGGGCTATCTAATGTTTATAGGCCTTACGAGGTGGGTTCTCATAGGTGTAGTTAGATACCTGTTAGGTCTAGTCCCTGGGTGATTTACTGTAGGAGTTTTAATTAGTCGCGTGCCCGAACGAAATACGAGAACTGGACTTTCTTTTGCAGTAATTACGTGAGGCCTAGTCCCCTCATGGTGCATGTACGCATAGCTTTTTTTGGCACCAATCCACAGGTACTGACCAGTTACATTCCCCGAGTGCCTCATGTGAATAGAGGCCCTAAGTGCTCCTGTTTGTACGCCTACTTGTCTTTTTGCGCTTCTGACAATTGCATTGCCTCTACGCTCTAAAGCCCACCAAAGTTTTCCAGCAGGGGTGTTCAAAATTGTTCTAAGTCTGGCTTTATATAGTCTTACTCTGTAAGTAGAGTAGACCAGCGGTATGAATCCTCGGCCGCCGCCTTTACGCATATATTTGAGGCTTTTTAAGTACCTCTTTGCGTAATACCCGCCTATGCTATCTGGCAGACCATACATTTTATGGGACCGCCATAGTGACTGTCATTTCAGTCGTTTGAAATCCGCCCTCTGGAGGGTTAACAGCTAGAGTGGCAATAACGCCAACTCCATACCCTGTGTCATCCCACTGGTCTAGCTGGTTGATTGATTCCATCAAAACCCAAGAGTCAATAGCCATGACCTCCGAGGCCTGCTCGATTCTCTCTGGAGCAGGAGGTCTACCGTTCTGCTGAACGATAGGGGTTTCGCGAGCAATTGAAATTGTTATGGTTGCACTCCTAGGAACGTGGCAACGCTGCGGTTCGCCAACCTCCGCTCCCGGAGAGCCTAGATACATCTGCTGGAAATAGATAACTAGCTGTTCGCAGTCAACAGCGGGAGTGGCCATCGTCCAATAACGACGACGTGGCAGCTCCACGTTGTATGACTGAAAAACAGACTGTACCCTCTCCAGTACGCCTGCCATCATGTCTCTGAGATTTACCGCATCCTCAGAGACACCAGTTAGGTCTAGTTCCTGACTTACCATTGATTACTCCGAAGGAGGTGTAACCTCGTCTAGAGTTGGAGCAGGAGCCTCTACGGTCTCCTCAACAACAGAAACAGCTGGCTCTACAACGATTGGCTCTGGCTTTGGAGCTGGAGCAGATACGCGTGGAACAAATGCTGCCTTCTTTGGCTCAGGCTTCGCGGCACCCAGCATGTCTTGGGCACGGAAGTTAGTCTGAATTGACATATTTTTCCTTCTTTCTTAGTACATTGTAACTTTTAAGTTACCTGTAGCTAGTTCGACCAGACTCTCGACACCATCACCGTCAGTGCTTGAGGCGTAAAGTGTCCATGTTCCTGGGTCCACCAACCCCAGTGCATTTTTTGCACTTGTGTAAGGAATGGTGAAATCTAGTGTGTCATCGCTGTCATCGAGAGTAATCGATGCTGCGGGCAGTGTCACAGAAGTGGTGTCTCCGTAGTTTCTCAAAATAACCTTTGGAGTGTAAGTAGAGTTTAGCGGGAAGAAGTTGCTGAGGTCCGTACCACTGTCCGTTGAGGTCCAACTGATAGAGCCCGTTGGCTGCGAAAGCGTAAGGTCGAAGTCAGCATCCGCAGTCAGCTTTAGCGGCTTAGCTGTGTATTTACGAGCACGAGGAGCATCTACAGAAAAGACCTTAGAGCGACGGCGAGCGTTGTCTGGGTTTACAACCTTCAGGAAAAGGTCAATTTCGTAGAGACCTGTGCGGAGCTCGTCGATAAATTCTTGGTTGTCAAGGATTGTGTAAGAGACGCCCTGACGTGAAACGGAAGTCACACGCTGAGGGAGCTCGCACATTTCATCGCCCGACCAAAGGCGAGCAAACTCGATGGCTAGCTTACGAGCTGCCATCTTGCCAGCAGTTGGAACTGGAATTCCGTACTGATAAGTAATCTCAACGTTACACGGAGTCCAAGGCGTACCAGCCTTGATGTGAATAGTTGAGTGGTCTACGAGGTAGTAGCTCGATGGGTCAAGAACAACGCCGTTCTTGTTTCGCATCGAGATAATCTTAGTTACTGGACGCCCTCTGAGTCTGATTCTTGCGTCTGGCGAGAGCCCGTCAGCAGTGAGCTCAGAATATTCGTCGTAATCTCCTGACGGAATATTATAAACATCACCGCCGAATAGTACAGGACTGTTAGTCCTATCGGAAGGCCCCATGCGATTATTTCGAAGGGTGCAGGTGTAACGCTCGGTGACAATGGTCTCTCCTGTGTATTTGCGTCCAGACATGGCCCAGAGTAAGTTAGACGCTACTTGGATAGCCTCTTCCGTATACTCGGTGTAAGAGTAGTCTCCAAGTTCGTCTGCTGTAATCCATGAATTGGTCATTATTACCTCTTTATAAGTTTAACGGGTGGTAGCCCAAGCTAATTGCTCAAGCCACCACCCGTTTCTTTAGCTATTAGCTAGGGTTTTCGTTCGAAGCGATGATGTTGTCAATGCTGTTGTCAGCGTTGTAGTCCTTGCTTCCAGGAACGTTGTAGGTAGAGCCACCAGCGTCAAGGCTTGTGGTTGCAGTGTAGCTTGCAGCCTCGGTGACGCTGTTAACAACAGTTACCTTAGCGTTACGAGATACGTTGAAGGAGCTGATGTCAGCAGTGATTCCGCTGGATACGTAGGTAACAGTGTTTCCAACAATCGAGTCAACAGCGAAGGTTCCATTGAATGGAGTTCCAACGTTCTCAATCTTGATGGAGTCACCAGCAACGATGTTCGGGTTAGCGCTGAAGGTAAGAGTTGCAGCGGTTCCAGAAAGAAGTGCTGCAGCACTGTCAACGGTAATCGAGCTTGCGTCAGTTGCGGTAGCCGAGGTGAAGTAGACAGGTCCAGTCTCGTCGGTCCAAGTGTAGAATCCGTTGAGTCCAGTTGGAGCCCAGTCTGCACGTGCGTAAGCGTATGGACGCTCAGCTGCAACTGGGAACTCCCAGCGGCCATCTGGGCCAGACTGGAATGCTGCGTTTCCAAGACCGTAGCCTTCGAAGGTGTTAGCCATCAGACCGTTTTCGATTACGCGGTCTCCAGACTGACGCATCTTGACGAATGGGAATACCCAGTGGAAGTAAGGAAGAACAGAAGCCTTCTTACCGTCCTTAACTGCGTGGGACCATACCTCGAGAGCAACACCGTTTCCAGCTGGGTCGTCTCCGACACCAGGGGCTGCCCAACCAATTGACTTGTGGTCTGGGTCAGCTGCAGTGTTTAGGTTCTTGCGAAGTAGCAAACCACCAGAAATCAGAGCAGAAAGCTCTGGGTCTGGCTCACAAATAGCGAGCTCCATGGTGATTCTCTTAAGGGTGTCTGGGGCCTTGTATGTTACGCATACAACACCGTTGGCACCCTTCTCTGTGATTTCGTCACCCTCTTCATATTCAGGGGTGAACGAAACCCTCATGAACGCAGAAGTGGTGTATGAATCCGCACTTCCCGTCATTAGGTTACCAGCAGCATCTAGGCGGGTGACACGGATTGACACACCCTGAATGCTGGCTGCATATTCTTGAGTAGCCATCTAGCTATTCTCCTTAGTTTCTTGGTTAAGCCGAGAGGTCAACTCTTGCGGCTAGGTGGATGGATGTGTCAAAGAGAACCGAAGCAGTTCGGAACGCTTTGATACGCATGTCATTTGCATTTCCCGACACGTCATAGCCCTGGGCTAGCGAGTCGTTTACAACCTCTGGGTTGCCAAGGTGAATTGCCATGGCTCCAGTGGCGTAAATCCATTTGTTGGTGATGGTAGCAGCAGCTCCAGCATCACCTACAGGTCCATTACCAGAGTATCCAGCTCCGATAACAACTTTGGTTCCCAGTCTGGTGACAATTACATCGTTGTCCTTGTCAAACTGCAGCTTGGTACCCAGAACTGAAGCAACATCGGCTGTCATGTGGATAATTGGCTGCTCTCCAGTAGGGGAGATATTTCTGGCATCATGCTCTAAAGCAGCAAGAGCTAGTGCAGCGGACATAGCGGTTCCGCTGTTCAAAGTCGTGACGCTAGCTGCTTTTGTCAAGTATGGGTTGGACAGTGACTCAGCTACAGTAATTTCGCCGTCCCACAGCTCTTTCTCTACAGCCTTCTGAGTAGCTGCATCAAGCTGCTTTAGGACACGGCTGAAACGGTCCTGCCCGAGAAGTCCGAAAGTTGAGTCAAGGTCCTCTACTTCAATAAAGAAGGGGTCAAGCTCGATGAATCGGTTTGGCTTGTCTGCCGTGCTGTATACCTCTACCGCAGTGTTGTCCGTAACGTCTAGGTTACGAATGGCCTTTGGCTCGGCATCAAATTCTTGTGAGTAGCCACGTACCCAACGCTCATCGTTGGCCGTAGCGCTGTGGTTTTCTGGCTTGACAATGCTAAATAGACCCGAGTGGTTAGGGTCTAGGTCTGGTGCCGTGTAGACACCGTTTTCAAAAGCCATCTGAAATCCTTAAATTTAAAATCTTTTAGGGGGTGGGTGCCCCCCAGCCCGAAGGCTGGGGAGCGAACCCTATTTTGTTGCTATTTAGTTTTTAGAGCTCAATAGCAGCTGCGGTTGCGCCACCAGTAGTGTCGCGGAGAGCAGCAGCCACACCGTTAACGTTAACGGCCTGAGTGATTGCTAGAGACTCGATACCTACCTTGGCAACGCCCTCGAAGGTCTCAACGAACATCTTGTAGTCGTTGGTTCCAACAAGCGAGCTGTCGCGGATGATACCTAGGTCTAGAGTTCCACCGTCTAGGAACAAGAAGGTGCCCTCTGAGAAGAGGTACCACTTGAAGCTGTCTGGGAACTCGAGTAGACCAGTTGCGCCCTGTGCACCGAATGGGGTGGCGTCAGGAGATGCAACTAGGGTTACGTTCATGCTTGAGAGGTAGCCCTCAATCTCTGAACGAGCAACCGAAAGGGTGCCGTCACCTGGCATTGCGACCGCGAGGTCAGCTGCCATAGCGTCGTATACCCAGTCAGGGATGATTGCCTTGAGCTGGGTGCCCTGAGCAATACGGTGGCGTGAACGGTAAGCAACAGCAGCCTTGCGCATGGTTACTAGGAAGTCACGACCGAAGCCCAGAAGGGTTCCAGAGGTAACAGCCGTTGAACCAGCTTCAATCTTGCTGATTACGTTCTGCTCTGCCTCACGTGCGTGCTGTACAAGGGCTAGCTCGTTGTGACGGGCAATTAGCTCTGGGTAAGCACGGGTCATGAGGTTACCAAACTGCAGCTGCAAGGTGACAGCGTCAGTCACAGCGGTGTTCTCAGCAGCAGCTGAAACAGTTAGGCTGGACTTCGATGCTGGGCTTGGAGTAGTTGCAGAGTCGTTTGCAGCAGTCCAAATTCCAACAGCGTCAGCGTAGTCACCAGAAGCAAAGCTTGGTGGGGTTACGAATCGGATACCGCCGCGGTCAGCCTGGAACTTCGGTAGGCTGTCACGTACTGGACGTGCGGTGGTGGAGCCGAGGCTGTAAATGTCGTACTTTACCTCGACTGGGGCTGCGTGGCCACCAGAAGCAACAAGTGCTTCACGGCCTACAACACCCTCGATTTTGTTCTGGTTCTCCAGTGGGTCGGTTCCTAGGAAACGGTCCTCTGGGTACTGGGTCGAGAAGGATGCAACGATGTGCTGCTCACCGTCTCCACCGTTTACACGGCGAAGAGAGTGTAGGCGCTTTTCGAATGCGCTTGCAACCTCGTCCATATCCTTCATTTCGCTTCCCGCGGTGTAGCCAGGAATGTCAGCACCAGCAGTGATAGCCACTGGAGCCTCGGTTACCTGAACTACAGGCTGGCGGTCAGCAGGGGCCTCAAAGGCCTGTTCTTCTGCGGCGCTCACTAGTGCCTGCTCCTTCTGCTCTTCTACGAGAGCGGTAGTTGATTCGATTGTTTCTTCAGAAGAGAGCTCAGCCTCGGTCTCAACTTCAGCAACTGCTTCTGCAGTCTCCTCGGTTGAAAGCTCGGTTGCTTCCTCTGTGTTGGTTGATAGTTCAGAACCGTCTTCCTGAGCGGTTGATGCTTCTGCGGCAACCTCAGTCTCAGCTACTGCCTCTTCGGCAACAACTTCCTCTGCGATTTCCTCTGTAGACGCTTCGGCTGGTGCCTCTGCTTCTACGACAGCTTCGGTCTCTGCTTCGGCCTCAACATCAGTTTCTTCAACTGATGCCTCTGCCTCAACTGGAGCCTCAGCTACAGCCTCTTCAGCTGGAGCCTCTACCTCTTCGGTAGAAAGCTCTGCCTCTGGAGCAGCCTCTTCAACGACCTCTTCGGTAGCGGCTTCGGCCACAACCTCGGTCTCGACAGCGGCTTCGGTTACTGCCTCAGCAGACTCCTGCTCAGAAGCGGATGCTGCGATGGTCTCATCTGCAGACATTTCTTCCTCCTTCTTGTCTTCTTCTTCGGCGTCTTCCTCAGCCTCTGCCTCTGGCTCCTCTTCAGTTTCCTCCATAGGCATTTCTGCCTCTTCGGACTCTTCGGATTCTTCCATAGGCTCGTCTTCGGTCATAGCCATTTCTTCTCCCTCGTCTTCAACCTGTCCCTTGACACGGGCGGTTGCGTCAGCAGCCCTCTGAGCGAGCTCAGCGGCCTGTGCTTCGCGGTTAGATAGTTCGCCGCGAACGATGTCAAGAGAGTCAGCTAGTGACGTCATAGCATCAACTGTCTCAGGAGTAGGGTCTTCTCCCTCAACCATTTCAAACTGGCTAACGATATCTGCTTGTAGTTCAGCGAGCTGTTCGTCGCTCAACTCAGAGATAGCATCTAGCTGAGTCTTGATTTGGTCGTACACTGTACCTCCTAGGCCAGTTAGTAGTGGGTGTGACTTACACCCGATTTTCAGTCAAGGCTAAGGGACTCGACACTACTGGGCGCGAGGCGCTTAAACCTACGATAATTTTACCTTATATTTTAGGTTAGTAGTCGGAGAAGCTTGCTCATCTCAGATTGAACCTCGCCCTGAGAGTAAACATCGCCTCCCGACATGTAGGATTTCAGACTCTGCGTAGCTTCATCTGCATCCTCTTTACCGATTTTTGCCTCGACCCTAGTAATCATCTGGTCGATGAGGTCCTTTAGGCCAGCGGGCAAATCGCTAAATCTAATCTTGTCTGCATCCTTACCGAAAGGCAGTGGCAGGTTAGAAATAGTCTTTCCTAGCTCTGCAGCAGTGAGACGCACGTTCTCTAGAGCTTTAGGGTTGAGTGCCTTTGTATCTAGGCGGTCAATCATTCCCAGCAGCTCGGAGCTGGCTGCAGCTGAAGCAGCGTAGTCGCCAGCAAAGTCTAGATTCTCAGCGTCTTCGACCTTCTTAAGGGCTTTTGATAGTCCAGCAACACCGAGGTCTTGCTTCAGACGGGCTAGAACTGTGCGGTACTTACCCTTAGCGTCACGAGGCTGGTTTACACCAGAAACATACTTAGGACGACCATCTTCGTCACGCTCTACGGGCTTACCCTTGTTCTTTTTTACTTCTTCGGCAGCTTCGATTTCTTCTTCAGTTTGCTTGTCAGCTTCCTTCTTAGCTTCTTCAAGCTCTTTCAGGTCTGAATCAGAAATCTCCTCGTCTTTTGGGGCAGCAGCCACCACCGCCTCTCCAGTAAGCTCACAGCCGCAGTCTTCCTTCTTAGGCTCTAGGGAAGCAATAACAGAACGCATGGCAGCTAGCTTTTCCTCTGCCTCCATGGATGCAGCGTTCTTCCAGTGCTCTGGAACCAACATCCACTGACGGAGTTGGCGAGCACGCTTCATGATGTGCTTGCGAACCATGCGACGCTCAGATGCTTTAGAGCGTCCGTAGGCCTGAATTGCATTCTTTAGGTCTTCGATGTTACGAATTGGATACGCACCATCTGGCAAGGCTTTACCTTCCTTAGCCAGCTCTTCTCTTTCTTCTTGAGAAATCTTAGCTAGTTCGGCTACAGCGGCAGCAACAAGTGCTTTTTCACGCATCTCTGCGGCACTTGCAACAAGAGACTGCATGGTGTTTTCACGCAATTTCTTCTTTGCATCCCTGACACGGTTCTTTAGGTCTGGTGCACTGGCAGCAAGCTGTCCCAAGGTAGAGGCTTTTTCTGACAGAATGTCGCAGGAATCGCAACGCATTGCTGCCATGTAGCTTGCTCCAGCAGCAACTAGAGCCAAAACCTTTCCAGACGCAATCATTGCTCGAGCAGTCGGGAAGCCTGGTACGTTTACCTGACAGATAGCAACTAGCTCAAGGGAGCCGTTGATTGGACGCCAGTCTCCAGAGGGAGCGGAAGCGCGAAGTGCGCGAATCTGCATCTCATCAATCTCTGGGCGGATGGAGCCTGCACACCAAATTCCGTACTGGTCCTCGCCAACGTGGATGTCTGCAACAGCAGAAGCGGTGTCGTCGTAGTGCTTAGCTGCAGCAGCAGCAGTAGCATTTAGAGGAGCGTGTCCACCAGCAAGGGTCAGCTGTCCAACAGGGACATCGCTACCGTCATCAGTGCGGAGTACGCCAGTGTGGAAGTATGCGTACTTGCTACGAGAACGCGGCGGCTTGGTTGCACGAGGTAGACCGATGTGGTTTACGTTCCATGCGGCGATGTGCCCGTAGACACGACCGTACTCGTCAACAGTTAGTGGAGTAGCTTTTGTAAGCTTCGGGTCCTTAAACCAATCTGAAGGCGGCGTCATGGGAACTTCCTGCTTTAGGAATCCAGATGCAGCGATTGGCTCTAGGTCCGCAAAGTCTTCCATGGACTCCTCGTAGACGCCATCTTCTGGGGTCACGGTATCCTCCTGTTCCCCCTCATTTTGCAGCTCAATAGAGCATTCTTGGAATGCTGGCTTAGCTACAATTGTAGCAGCCATGATTCTTGCTTTATTTATGGTAAGTTTGTCCTTGCCCATTACTTCGCCGTCATCAGCGTTTTCTTCTGCTTTTTCGGCCTTGTCTTCCTTTGCCTCAAACTGGTCAAGGTCAACAGAAACTCCACGAAGGAAGCCGTGACGTACTAGACGCTCAGCTTCGCGGCCGTATGCACCAGTGTCAAAAACTCCGTAAGCATTTCCCATTCCGCCTTCGATACGCTCGATGTAGTCGATACGGCCAACTACAACGGAGCCGTCGTGTCCAGAGCCAGTCTTAATCTGCCAAAGCAGTGGAACAGGGAGGTCTCGAACCGAGATGGCACCCTTCTTAAACTTTCTACCGTCTCCCGATTCGGCTTCTTCAGGAACCAGCATAGGAATGTAGAAGCTTGCACCCTTTTCCATAGTCGGTGCTGCAGCAACCAAGCCAATCTTTTGACGAGCATCAGCTGCGAGTGCCGCTAGACGTGCTCTCTCAATCATTGTCTCGGATAGAGCTTCTTCAGAGCTAAACATGGAAGCAGATGCCTTGCGACCCTTCTTCTTACCAACGTTGTACTTGCTGCCCGTGTATACGCCAGTAACTTCCTTGTGGCGAAGCTGGCAGTAGCCCTTTGCACGTGGTCCCATGTACTTGGAAAGCTGACGGACACAACGGGTCCAGTCGCCAGGAGTTCCCCATCGAATCTTGAGGGCACCCTTACCACGAGTCCAGTAGCGGCGAAGGTTTTCTGCACCACCTCGGTTGCGGTCTAGCCCGCCCTTAGCTAGAAGTGGCTCTACAACCTTTTCCCAGAAGCGGTCAAAGTCATAACCAGAAGACTGAACTGGAGCGGGGGAGTTCTCGTCTGTCTCCTTGAGGACATCATTCAAAACTTCTTGGTCAGTAAGAGGAACTACTGGTGGAGGGGTTGCAGACTTTAAGTCCATCAAAATCTGAGGATTAGGTGTCCACTTGCCCTCGCGACGCTCGTAGGCTACAGGTTCAGTAGAAGTCTTAGACGCAGGTACGATTGCGACAACATCCATAACTGCAGTCATGTCGTCGGGGGAAACAATAGCTAGGTACTTAGCTGGGACATCAGACTCTTTAGGAGAATTAATTTCATCAGACTTTTCTTCTCCAGCAGCGTTCAAAGGCTTGAACTGCGAGCGAAGCTTCTCTACATACTTAGGGTAGTTAGTGACAATTTCATTGGTGTCCCTAGCAGTGATGGGGGGAAGAGTCCCAGGAAGGTGTGCCAAAGGCATGTTCTTCGGAGTTCTTGGCTCTCCAAGGATTCTACTGAAGTCGATAGGCTGAGACTTAGGAGGAACTCTGCTAGGAGCATCAAAGCTTCCTTCGGCTTCCGTGTACTTAGGGTCAACAGAAACTGTCTTACCATTGTCAAGGGCAACTATTACTCGGTTGCGCTCGTAGTCAATTCGAGTGATTTCTCCAGAGCCACGCTCTTTATCTCCTCCAACTACAGTGCGAGAGCCTACCTTTACAAAAAGTCCGTTAGCATCACGAGGCTGAGATTTAGCAAGCTCTGAACGCTCTTCAGGAGTGTAGTTTCCGTCTCTGTCAGTTGGAGACTCTCCTGCAGCGGTCATTACTCGGTCAATCATTGTGAAGTCTTCTTCAGCCAAACCTTCTGCCATAAGAGCAGTCTCTTCTGGGTCAATCTCTTCTAGCTTTACTGGCTGGAATGGGCGCTCCTGCAAGAAAGCAGAAATAACAACCGCAGATGATGGGTCAATCAAAACGTGCGTGACATCAACAATATCTTCAGGGTCATCTAGCTCGCGGTCATATGAGTAGACGTCACCATCGACGTGTCCCATGTTGTCCCAGCCGTCGCCATCCCAAAGGTAAACTTTGCCATCAACATCAACTTTGTAGAGTCGGTCAATGCCAGAGTTGTCTAGACGAACACGAGCCATGAACTCTGGTCCCATGTACGGGTCCATCTCGTGTACCATCTTGAAAGCGTTCATGTCTGAGTCGTAATCGCGCTCATCGCCTTCATAAGTGTCTATGTGGTCCTGATATGCAGGAGTTGTATACCCACCAGCCGTAGTGGCCTTCTTGTTCTCACGTTCGACAATTGCAGAAGCCCAGCGCTTTGCAGGCTCTCCGCCCCACAAGGCCCAAGCAATCTTTCCATTGGACGGGTAGCCGTCTTCTCCTGGGTCCCAGCCTTTGCCCTTCTTATCAACTTCGTGACGAGGGAAATATTTTGCAATGTGTCTAATCTTGCGGATGCCAATCTGACCACCCTTAGCCAGAGTGCGTGCGGTGTTTAGGCCAACAGCGGTGCCACCTCTGCCGTGCTCTTTCCGCCATTCGAGAGCTTTCTTTGCTTCTTTCTGGACGCCGCCCGGGATGGTGTACATCCTGTCACCACTAGCAGTCAAAGAATCTAGGTTAGATAGGGCTGCTTCTGCGAGTTCTAGGGTTACTTCTGAGGGGGTGCAGTCGCACGGCTCCCACTCCGCAGAGTTTGAGAAAGTCTCGAGCGTGCTTCTGTCTTCCACCATATTTAGAGTGGTGTCAATTACAACAGCCTCAGTTCCATTGGAAAAGAGCGCGAGGTCCCCAGATTTACCTAGAAATTCAACCATCTTATGCTTCTTCAGGGTCGTAAACCAGCTTTGCGTAGTCGGTTAGGTTATCAATGGTAAGTTCGCCCTTGTCATACATTTGAATAGCTTTGTGCTCTTCGAGGGGCTCGTCGTCGTTGGTGTCCTCTAGGGCAAGATAGTCTGTGTCCCAATCGAGAACGTATGCCTCGTGAGTGGCGAGGAATTTGTCTAGTTCTGTGTCTGCACGACGAACGAACTGCCAGTCGTCTCCAGAGCGAATGCTCATCCCTAGCGGGTGATAGCAAAACACGCCGTCAATGTTCCTAGTGTCGGGGTCTACGTAGAAGTAAACATCAACGGGAAGTTTAGTGGTCTTGTTCATATTTCCTCTATAGCTATAGCGAGAGAGACACTCTCTGTAATTTTATCATAGTTTTAGTCTAGGTTAGCGATTTCTCGGTGCATAAGCTCCAAGTAAGCGAACTTATTCACTGGAACTAGCTCGTTTAATTCTTCAGTGGAAAGGTCCCTAAGGTCTAAGGAGCTAATTTGAGGACCGTCAATGGTATCTACAACAGTCTCAAAATATACAGGGAAGTCTCTTCTTCTTGACCTTAAAGCCTCGTCTTCTTCCCATGCATCAATATCTAAGACGGGAGCATCGGAACGTTCTAGTTCTTCGTCGTTAGTCAATTAGCACCTCTTTTCCTGTTCCTACTATATCTTCTAGCCGAGGGTAAGCATTCCAAGGATATGCATACATCTCTCTGGCCCCGCCTAGAAGTAAGACTTCAGCTTCGTTCGCAACTCCTCCCTTAAGTATCTTGAAAAAGCTCCAGATATCTTCCCTAGGAACGATTGTTGCGGTCATAGTCCCTTGGGACCCTAAAAATCGCCTAGCAATATCTTCTTCCAAAGAAAAAGAATTAATTGGTCTTGAGGGGACTACCACGGCGTTTTTCATATCCTCCGCATTTCGCCAACCTCTATATAGAATTAGTTCCGTTATGTTTCGGTCAGCCAATACTTTCTGAGTTATGTTGTAATTGGCTCTTAGTATTTGTTTAAATAGCTTAAGCGCTTCTGGGTTCTGTTTAAACCCAGCATCTACCTGCTCTACGACCTTCTTACGCTCCGCAAATTTGTTCTCATCTGCTGTAGCTCTACCAGTTAGTGGTAAGCCGTTTTGAATATCAAATTCCTCTCTTAGGGCGTACATAGTGGCAATTCCAGAAGTGTAGTTGCTTGTGCCATTCCAGTTCTCATTCATTCTAGTCAATAGAAGTGACATCCCAAATATGGCAGGTTTGTTATCCGTGCCCATAGGAGAGAGCTCCAAGATTTTTACAATGTTTTTAAGTTGGTCTTTAGTCTCTTCTTCTCCGTACTCGCCAAGATATGGAACCTTAGCCATTTCGCTCTCTATAAGATTTTTTCCGTATTCGTTACCTGTTAGGCTGACGTCCCCCATTTTTTGTAGATTTTCTAGTGCATTTACGGCTGAGTCTGGTATGGCTCCTCGTCCTGCAGGATTAGTGCTGGCCTCGTCAGTCACCCAACGGCGAGCCTTACCTCTAATCAGACCATAGTCGTCAAGAAGTTTTTTAAACGCAGGGCTGGCTTCATCATCTACTAGCCACTTAGCATAAGCCTCTGCCCAATACTCGTCGGTACTCTCTTCGCCATACTTAGATACTGGCTCCATCTGCTTAAGAGGGTTAACCTCTTTCTGCATTTCAGGAAGACCTTTTCTAAACCTCCAAGTAGGAGGACCCTTTTTGTATGAATTAGAGTTCAGCTCTTCGTGGTCCCAAATAACTGCCGCCATGATATGTCCAAGCTCATGGGCAACTGTGTACTTGTACAAACTTTCCATGCTGTCCCAAGCGTTGGGCGATGCAAACTTCCTAATTAGCTCGTCTTTTCTTTCGATTGGTGCGGCGTTGTAGATGTCATTCAAGTTTGAAATTCTGTCCATAAAGACATTTATCTGAAGAGTTGCAAAATTAGTGTGAGCTAGTTCGCCCTCTAAAACTTCACCGGGGTAGTCGTCAGTGTTTTTGAAATTTATCTTTCTTACAATTTTAGACTTGTCTGGGCGAACGCTTCTATCAATTGCTTCAGTAGCAGCTTGGATGTAGTCCATATTGACGTCAGGTCTAATTTTTCTGTCGCTGCCCTCTGGGAGCTCGATTATTGTATCCTTCGATTTGTTTATAAAATACCTTTGAGCAGGCTGTTTAGGATTAAATCCGTTAACCGTTTTCATAGCCAAAATCTTTAAAGACCAGTCGACTAAATTCGCCCGTAATCTTGATTCAGACGTGCTATTGTCATCAGCGTCTGGGTCCCGAGAGGCCAAATCATCAAACTCTTTTTCGTCTAAAAAGTACTTCCCTATATCTGTTTTAGATTGGATGCCTTTTATCCTGAACTGCTCGGCAATTGTTCTTCCTAGAGACGACTTTAAATCTTCGTCTTGCAGTAGCCTTTTATACTCTTGAGTTCTAGTGTGCTCTCTGTATCCTTTTATTGGAGATACGTTGAGTGGGTCCTGCATTCCCAAGCCTTGTTCTAGCACCGAGAAGCTACTGTCTTTACCGTCGTAAGTCGCTGGGAACTCGGTCTTAAGTTGTTTGTTTACTTCAGTCTGGTCTTTGGAGCTTAGATAGTCTCCATAGTTTTCAAATCCACTAGTAAATTCTCTACTAAACTCCACACGCCTTTCAATGGGTTTAAACTGATGTGAGTTTTTACGAGCTATGTTGCTGTAAGACTTGTTGATGTCTGCATAAAATTGTTTAATAGCAGAATTCATACCCTTTATGTCGAAGTATCGCTCTCCGTCTGGGCCCTCTTTTATATAATCTTTGATTTGTTCGCGGACACCTATAATTTTGTAAATCATTTGAATAGGAGTAAGTTCTCCGCCATTCTCTGCGCCATCCGCGTTAGTAATCGGTAAAACTTTGTCCAAGTAGCGATTTCCAGCTGTTTCGAGCTCTGCTGAGAGTTTTCTACTATAAGCTCTCTCAAATTCTTTATTCGAGGAACTTTTAGGGATAGCAATAAAGTCACCGCTATCTATGGATTTTTTGTAGTTGTACGTGTCTATATCAACTTCTACGCCCTCAACTGAGTCGTAATCAACTGAGCCATCATCGTCTTCGTCAGACTCGATGTCTAGTAGCTTGACATTGGCGTAATCTACGGAGCCATCGTCGTCATCATCCGACGGGATGTCCTCTAGCTTTAGAGAAGGCTGGATGTCTCTGTAATCAACTTTAGGAGCTTGGGGCCCCTCCTCCAGCCCTTCCATTCTCAGCGAGGGCTGGATGGGCCCACCTATTTTTTTAGATTACGAACTTCTCCGCGCTTGACGTTGGTCTTCTTGAGGTCGCCGTCTGGAGTCTTATAGACAATAATCCAAACAGGGTCACCGTCTTTATTCTTAGCAGCCTTCTTGTCTACAATCTCTCCAGCAATCTCGCCGCTCTTGTTGATGTAGGGACTTCCAATTCCTGCGGTGTCAATAGACATCGAGTTATCTGGCAAATCTGGAATTGTTTCGGTGTCATCTATCTCATCGATAGGTACAACTTTGACCTTTTCCTTAACGGGGGTTCCATCGCTGTTGACCAGAGGCTTAGCACCCAGACGCTGAACAACCTTTTCTTCTCCCTTTATCCAAGGTGTGTACGAAGTCATAGCATCTTTGTCAGAGTCGTCGCCAGTTCCTTCTGCAACAAATACTAATGACCTAGACCTAGTCTCGATAGCTTCACTAGTAATATTTCCCTTATTGTCTAGATACTCGACAAACACATAGTCTTTGTAGTCATAAGTGCTGCCGTCAACCTCGGTGCGTTCACTCTGAGAAAGCTTCCTAACACGTCCGATGGAAACCTTGTCATCGTTGTTGAGGAACTCAACAATGTCGCCTTCTTTAAGAACCTTGCCGTCGTAGCTAACGTGAGGCTTTTCGAACATGATATCTTCACTAGAGTCCCACAGTGCCTTCCAAGCGTTAGTGGTTAGAGCACCTAGAACGCGGGCGTTCTCTTTGGGATAACGCTTCTTGTAGTTCTCGCGAATCTTGTCAATTAGACCTTGGGCAGTCTCTTCGTTTCTAGCCCAGCTTGGCATCTTGTTGGCAATTGCAAGCAGTCTAAAGGCAACATCATCAGACTTACCTTGAACCAGAGACTCGTATAGGGAGTCCGTGCTGCTCCTCAATACGTTTGCAAGCTGGCCTTCAGAGTAGTTCAGACGAACTGCGTTACCGCTAGTATTTCTGTCGAACCACTGCTCTAGAGTCATAAACCTTGCTACCTGAGTTTTGTACCAGTCCGTGTAGAGGTCTGCATCACCGTTAAACTCTTCGTCAAACTTTCTTAGGTGGTACTCGGCGCGGTCAATCTCAACCTGCTTCTTTCTGTCCGAGTCTGGGAGATTGTTGGCCTTAGCTAGTTTCTTTTCTAGGGTACTGCGAGTAATTCTTCTAGTCTTTTCAGCACTGAAGAAGTCAAGACGCTTAGCCAATGTTCCCGGTTCGAAGTAGGTCTGTAGGTCTAGCTTGCTCTCCTTGGGGTTTTCCCTTCCAGCCAGCTGGTCAGTCAGTCGGAAGATACCGTTCTTCTTTCCAAAGATAGCTTCGTAAGAGTCTCGAGTGTCGTAGTGCCACAGCTCTTTCTTGCTCCCGTCGGGAGAATCAATTTCAAAGCCGAGCATGAAAGAACCCTCGTTAGTTCTAGTAATTTTGCTAGTCAGGGTATATTCGGTACCGTCGGGGTCAGTAAACTTGCTGCGCTCTACTACAATTTCGCCCTTGTCATTGACTTTAGCGTCAGGGAGCTTATCAATAATCTCTGCTAGAACTTCGTCGCCATCCTGAGCAAGAACGGACTTACCGTCTTTATCGAAGATTGCTAGAGGCTTGCCATTCTCGTCTAGTTCTGCAGAGAATCCGCTCTTGGAGCTTCTGGCAACTTCGTCAGACATGCCGTCTGGACGAGCAATGTCTTTGCCATCGTCTTTAGCTGCCGCGCTTGGTGGCTTGAAGTCAAGAAGTTTTTCCTTCTTTTCAAAGTCTGACGGACCCTTAGGTGCTTCTGCTTCGGGAGTCTCTGGGGCATCTGACTCTGGAGCTTCTGGAGCCTTAGCTGGTTCAGTTGGCTTAGAAGTTTCTTTAGCCTCAGAGGGCTTGGTTCGTGGAGCGGTTGGCTTCTTCTTAAACTTTGCTTTATTTGGTTTGGAGACTACTTTAACTGTTTCAGTGTTTGCAGCAGAAAGAGTTGCCCTCTTTCCAGTCTCGTCTTCCACTACTACATCTAGAGCAGAACCTTGGCTTCCCGGTTTTTGGGATAGCTTCCTAACAATTCCTTCTTTTCCAGAAGAGAACTGAATAACGTCACCTTCAACTAGCTGCTCGACAGTTTTTTCTTTGGTTTCTACAGAATCAAATGCTTTTGCTTTTGCAACGACGTTGTCAAGCAAAATTGTGACGTCTTCCTCGTCCAGAACCCTATCAATGAGCTCGTCCGTAAGAGTCCTGTAAAGAGGCTCGGTTTTTGCTCCGCTGCCGTCGAATGGTCGAAATCCTTCTTCTTTGGAGTCAAGTACGTCTATAAGCTCTTCTTTGGAGAGCTGCTGCTCGGCTACTGCAGGGGCAAGCTTGGCAACTGGCTCTTTTTCACGCTCTTCGCGGAGAGGAGCATCTTCATCTTCTGCAAGACCGCTAGCAAGTTCTTTGTCTAGCTCGGTAGCAGCCTGAGGATTCATCTGCTCCAAGGTCTGAGGCTGGTCTGCTAGGTCTTCAGGGAGGTCAGCTTTAGCGTCAGGGTCAATGCCGTGCTTAAGTAGGTAGTCACGGTCAAGTTTGATGCCTGTAGCCAAACTACCGTTCTTGGGGTCAATCTCTAGGATTGTGTCGGGCTTAATGCCATACTCTTCGTAGCCCTTACCGACAAGTAGTCGGATATTATTAATTTGTCCTTTTTTGGTTGCGGTACCACCAGCAGAGCGACCCTCTATTTGAACAATTGTGCCATCTGGAAGCTCTAGCTCTGCGACAACTTTTGCACCGTAGGGGACCCAGCGTCCGTTATCATCACGTGGTTGGAGGCGTGCTCTAGCACTTTTTGCTAGACGAGAATTGCCGTCTGAGAGCAGTGGTTCAAAAATTTCGGACATCAAACATCCCTTATATGAGTATTAGCAAGCTATTTAAAATTTTACCCTACTTAGGACGTACCCGAGTGGGGTCTTAGAGTAGCTCTGGCGTAATCCCAGTGATGTTTGCAATACGAGAGTAGATAAGTTCTTTTGTCTCGTCAGCAACTTCGCCCGATGCAAGCAATGCCTTCAGCCGTGTGGTGGCATGAACTAGCTTGAGAGTGTCGTCGGTTGGAGTTAGGGAAGCAACAATCACTGAGCCAGCTGAAGGAGAAAGTTCGGGAGAACCAGCAATCCATGCAGCTGCTGCAACAGGGTCCAACGTAGGGTTGTCTGGGTGGCCCGAGGGGAGCATAGATGTGTACCGTTGTGTGTACTCGTTGGCGTCACCTAGGCCGCAAGCGTAGTTTGCGTACTCCTGAAGGTCCCAAAGGATAGCGTTTGGAAGTTCTGCCTTGTCCATGTAGGAGTTGTAGTATTCGTACGCTGAAGCGGCAACTGACTCGAGGTTCTCTGCTGCAAGTTGGCGAGATTCTCCAACTAGCTCGTTTACGTCAGAGAGAATGTTTTCAATTGCATATTCAGAGATGAAAGTCTTCCACTCACTCATTAAATTTCCTCTTTCGGAAGTAGGTCAGCATCTGGGCTGTCATACAGCTGAGTAGCTAGCAGAGATGCTCTTTCAAACGGATTCTCTCCCGCTTTAACGCCTCTCACCCAAGCTGCTCTAATACTAGGAATTATATCATAGCCAAGTCCCGAGTACTCAGCGAACGAGTGAATGGCGTGCTCTACAGACACATAATCGTCCTGTGCAAGGAGCTTCACTTCGAGCTGAGAGTCAATGTATGAGTCAAAAGCTGAAGCAGTTAACGCCGCCGAATCTTTTTTAGAAGACTTAGGGTGACTACTGGGAAGGAGGTCGTTATCAGTGACATACTTGCTGTTCTTAGGCTTTCCAGTTCTGAGTAGGTGAAGGAAGGCGTTGACCCTCGCCATCGCCCAGGAGTTACGATTTTGGTCGGGACGGTGAGAAGTAGAAAAAGCACCAGCACCCCTGCGATAAACCGCCTTAAGTGTTCTAACACTGGTTTTCTTGGACGCTGTGTCTCCGTGCTTTTCGTTGTGCTCATCGGCCTTCTTTTTCAGTGACCCCTCTACTTTTTTACTGAAAGTGATTGACTTACCGCCAGCAGCTGACCCCTTAGCATTTTTGCTAGAACCTTTAATTTGGTCCTTCTTGGGAGCAGGCTTAGACCCAGCAGTTGCAGCAATTGCAGCGTCTCCTGCTGGGACGCAGTTGGGTACCATCTTTCCATCTTTTTCCTTCATTCCCACTTGGACGTAGCCCTCCCAGCAGGGGTCTCCCGCTGCGGCTTCATCCTCGTGAGCATCATCACGCATTAGTGTGCCGTCTGGCATGTAGTGATAGCCCTCTGGGGCTTCTTTCTTTTCGCCATCAAGGTTTTCTGCGGGAGCCGCGTGGCCGCCCGTAGCCATAATGACTTTTTCTAGGTAATCAGACATTTAGCGAACTCCTAGGAATGCCTTAATCTGCCATCTCCACTTTTTGTGCATGTCTTCGCGCTGAGCGAGGAAGTCCATAAGACCAAACTCGCGGCACTTTTCTGCAATCTCTCCTGCTTCATGCAAGCAAGCAATCATCGTGTCGTTGACGCGAAGTGCTGACTGAAGCATGAACTGAACGGAAGAACCATCGTGACGCTCTTCCTTAATTGTTGAAAGGTCTAGGTAGTCCTGTAGCAAGTATGGAGCAGGGTAGCCAACCTTAAGAATGTTTTCTGCTAGAACATCGACAGAACTCTCAACGTCTTCGTAGAGCATCCCAAAGAACTCGTGGTACTCGCCGAAGTCTGGGCCAAGTACGTTCCAGTGGTATCCCTGAAAGATAAATCTGGTTGTGATGGTGTCAGCTAGTAGTTGGGCTAGCTTCGAGCCAAGTTCTGGATTGGGGTGGTGCATTTTTATGCCTCAGGTTCTGCTAGTGGTGGTACTGGAGGTTCGAGAGTTTGGTCGGCGGACTCATTCTCGGCTGGCTCTTCTTCAGCTACTGGCTCTCCCTGAAGGAGCTGGTCAATCTCTGGTGGGATTGGAGCACCAGTTGCTTGACTTGCATCACTTCTAATCTTGTCCATAACTTCTGGGGCAACAGAGCCAAGCATTGCCTCGGTAAGTTCTGGAGTAACCATACCCTTCTGCATTACTAGTCTTAGGGCCAGTTCTTCTGGGCTTGGTGCATCCGCCTCGGAGAATCCGTGAGCACGACGCCATGCATCAAAAGATACTGCCATCTTGTCAAAGCCCATGTCTGCATCTGCAGCGCGGTCATTACGAGTAGCAACTAGAGACGGGTCGTACCAGATGCAAACGTTCTTAACTTCTTCTTCTGTGTACCCGTTTGCAACTAGGTATGGACGCAGATACATAACTGTAAAGGCATCAACGATGAGCAACATGAGTGGCTCGATGTGTGCCTTATAAAGAGCTTCGTCAATTTGCAGCGCGTTCGAATACTTAACATTCGCTAGACCAGTGACTACATCCTTAGGGACGTCAAGTCCCTGCATGATGCGCTCAAGCACACGGTCTGCACGCTGTGCCAAGGCGGGGTCGAAAGAACGCTCAAACTTGAACTGCTTGATGCGGTCGCCAAGTTCCGCAGGTCCGCGGATGATAAGCGGTACAACAGCAGATGCAGAGTCCTCGTCCTTAATAGGCGTGGTCATTGCATCAATTAGCTGGTCTTCAAACTCGTCTGCTGCTTCCTCAGCTGTGTAAGTTTCGTTGTAATTGCCATCTTCATCGTAAGGATAATCAGGGTCAGGACCAGCGGCAACAGAAAGACCGTCAGGAAGATATAGAGCGCCAGCATTGAGGCGAGAGCGAGCAGTCGCACGGAATGTCCTATTCAAAAGTAGAAGCTCAGCGCAGAGGTCTAGTAGACCGCGCAAGCTTGAGTCAGCTTCTTGAGTGTAGCGAGGGTGTGAACGCCAGATGCGTCCAACGAATGCTGACTGAGGAAGCTTGATTGCTTCTTTGCTGCCCTGAGACATTACAGATGCAGTTCCACCGCCAACGTCACGACGAGGGTTGATTATGTAGTTACCGCGCTGGTCTACCTGAAGCTCGTCGACAGAACGAACGTCCCAAGTCTCGGGGAGCTGAGAACCGACACGCTCTGGAATCTGTACTAGGTAGCACTCACCTGTAACCTGAAGGTTTAGGGCTGCATCTTTCAAAAGACCGGGCTGTCCACCGTAGGCAGAGCTTAGACGGTCAAGTGCGCGTTGAGCAGCTGCCGCTAGGCGGTCGTCTACCTTCTCTACGTCCTCGATAGGAGACGGTGCTTCGTTTGGGTTGTTGATTGCGGCAGCGTAAAGACGAATTCTTGAAACAACAGACGCAACAAGATTGAAAGCGTACTTAATCTCGCCGATAGAGTCGTAGTATTCCCAAGCTTCGCTCTGCCAAGCAGTGGATGCTGACTGGCGACGTGCTTTAAAGAGCTCCGCTTCGGTTTTGTCGTCTAGTTTGACCTGAGCGGCGGCGGCGGTAAGCCCTCTTGGTTGATTGAAGGCTGCTGGTTCGGCATAAACAACGCCAAAAGAGTCAACAGAAACCCCGGGAGCTACACGAGTGGCAGTTCTAGGTGCTGAAGCACGTACGCCTCTACGAGATTCGCTTGAATTCTCGTTTTCTTTCTTAAAAATAGCCAAAAGTGGCTCCTACCTGTCCTATCGCTCTACTAGGGCCGAAAGTAGCCCAATTACAGCAGAAATAGCCAATACTAATGATACCACAAGCGTAAGTTGGGGTAAAATTGAGGCTCCCGCAACGAAGAGTAGCGAGACCCAGAACCCAGTACACCAATTACAGGTGATTAGGTATCCGATTTTGGTCGTTGGACCAAATTTTGACCAGACCCAGCCGCGAAAACCGTCTGCAATGGCGTCTGTGGTGATGATGTGTGTCATTCTGTATGCTCCAAGAGCCAGAATTATGAAGTTTACAGCTGTAATTTCCATTATTCATCCTTAATCGAGTTGAGAGTCCTGTATGGATTCCAACCTCGTAGTCGAGAACCACATCCGCAGCCTCGGTCTTTCCTAAATGCTAGCATTTTTCCCGACGTAGTGACAACATAAGAGTCGTCACCAGCGTCTTTCGACGGTTCGAAGGTCGTATATGTCTCTCGAAATACGACTTGCGGCCCTTGAGGCCCGTCTTTTGCCACCATAATGGTCTCATCTGTAACAATCACCCTTGTAACGTCTAAATATTTTGTGTCTTTTGTCGGTGGCTGACTGCTCAGGGAGGTTACATCGTCTGTAAAACCTGCAGGTACAGCCACTAGATTGCATGGAAACCTGTCCATGATTATCTTTGACACTATTTTACCCTAAAAACTCTGCCCAACGGGCGAGTATTTGGGTTGGTGACCCCCAGTTTTCTATCTGCATAGCTCTTGGCGCGGATTTTTCCGCCGCTAAAGCCTGGAGGTGGTTTGATTAGCAGTGCAGTGAGAGCGTGGACTAGTGCATCGACGCGGTCTGGGGATTTTCCTTCGCCTGGAATCCAAGAATACATCTGAGATTCTAGGTCTTGGTGATATCCAACGTGGTGGACGCGCCCCTGTTCGTATGCAAGAACTGTAGGCTCTGCTCGAAGCTGCTTTCCGTACTTGGAGTGAACCTCTAGGACTTTGATTGTTGGGTCTATCGAGAGAATAGCGTTTTTAACAAGTGCGCCTCCTTGATTAACTTCGGCAACAACGGGACAACCCCACTTACGAGCCATCTCCACAACCTTACGGGCCCATGTGTCTGGGGAACCATGAATTGAAGCGTCTTCAAGAACCCACGCATTTCTCTTATAGAGGTCATGTTCGGCGCTTGACGCACATACCACAATTCCACACTCATCACGGGGATTCTCAGCAACCGAAGGGTCCACGCCGATAACACGTAGCGGAGTACTGTACGGGTAAACCGACTCTCTAGCTGACTCAACCATTTCTTCAGTCCAGAGCGCACCTTCAACATCATCGAGCATCTCTCCATAAAGCTCTTGGCGGGCAAGATTAGTGCCTTCGTATACTCCCATAATAGTGTCTAGGTAAGCCTGCGATAGGTTGCCTGCGTTGTCCATCGTGGAGCCTTTTGTGACAACAACTTTAGACACGCCTGCTCTGTCTGTTCTAGACTCCTCAATAAGTTTGTAAAGCAGCGGAACTCGCTTAGGAGTGGTTGTAACTAAAATCTGAGGGTTCTTACCAAGACGAGTACCAACGCGGAGGTTGTCGAATGCGGTCATGCCAGCAGCATCTGGAGTCTGACGCCAAGCAGCCACCTCATCGCCCCATGCGTGAGTGAACTGCGGACCACGAAGCGAGTCAGGTTCATCAGCAGTAAAAAGAGTTGCGGTATTTCCGTTGGGCCAAGTTAGACGTCGCTTCGAAGGCTCGTAGTGTGGCTTCTCCGACGGAGGCGAGACCGAGATAATTCCAGATTCACCTTCAACGATAACGTCACGAACGTCGGCAGCAGTACGGGCGGCGAGAGCAAAGCGACGCTGTCCATCTTTTGTGTACTTGGCTTGTTCGCGAACCCACTCGGACGCAAGACGAGTTTTACCAAAACCACGACCAGCGAGAACTAGCCAAACGTTCCAGTCGCCTTCAGGAGCTTTCTGTTCGGGACGCGCCCAGACGGACCAGTCCCAGACTAGAGACTCGGGGTCCATACCCGCTAGGGCTTCAAGGCGTTCTTCTTCAGGCAGTAACGCGAGCTGCTCCATAATGCTTTTACCCATGTAACTAGGATAACAGGTTAAATCTTTGTAGGATATAGTCCCTGCGAGCCTTGAGCGTAGTCTTTAGATGTAGAGCAACATCTCCATCAAAAGCGGAGTCAACTAATTCATCAATATCCTGCGGAAAAATCTTAAGAAGCTTAGAAGCTGAAGCTTTTAAATCGTCCTCTGTCATGTCTCCAAAAAATCGAGAACTTCTTTGATTCCTAGCTGGGTCTCGAAGGGTGTCTAATTCAGACACTTTGTATGAGAAAGCATTTCCCTTTTCTCCACCAAGTGCTCGGAACAGTAGTGCTCCTCCAACATCAATACGGAAGGGTGTACCCTCACTGTCAATAACTATATTGTCCTCTGCCAGACCGATGACGTCCCAGTTTGCTAGCCATGCATCAATAACGAAAGCATCTTGAATTTGCTTTTTTATCTGGGGAGTCAGCGAAGTATCTGCAAGCACTGTGCCCGAAATAATTTGAGAAAAGAGCTTTCCCTCTAATGTCCCGTCGTCTCCGTGACGCATTTTTACTGCAGGAACTTCAGCGAGTTCGTACAACAAAGAAGCTAAAATTTCATTCTGCCTGTGCAAGCTAGACAGCGGAGTCTTGACGTAATACTCGATGCCGTCAGGCGCGGCAAATGTTCCACCCCAAGTCGAGCCCAGTTGGTGGCCAACTCTGGTAAGGCTCTTGATGTCGTACGTCATTTCCATAGGTTTACTATACACACAAGAGATAAGTTTGTCAAGTTAGATATGCTCCCCTTCGTGGATTCGAACCACGGACCTTAGAGTTAACAGCTCTCTGCTCTGCCGCTGAGCTAAAGGGGAATACCGTAAAAGCATAACACCCCCGTATTTCTACGAGGGTGTTAAGAGTGAGTAGGTGGGATGCATTTTACCACCAAGGCCTGGTTGCTTCGGTCTCTAAAGCCCGCTACTAAGCCTACCTACAGTTGGGTTCCACCCAGACGTTACTCCCTGCAGTGCCTTACCACCCCATGCAACTTCGAGGTTGTTCAGCCATACTCCAGCTTTTCCGTCGAATCGCTGTTGGTAATAGATTAGCACTTATTAGGTTGTTGTCAAGTTGAGTTCGCTCAGAGCGAAAAAGACGAACCCCCGCCGTGCTCCGTCCGAAGCACCACGGGGGCTCACAGCTACGTCTCAGGTCGTTGGCTAAGGTTGACCCTCGTTCACTGCAGGGTGGGCTACTGCCCTCCTATCAGATTTATTATACGTCGAACCTGTCGTTGTTCATGACCTTCTCCCATGCGGCGATAAAGTCAATGACCAACTGCTGCTGGCCGTCGTCCGAAGCGTAAACCTCGGCATAGGCACGGAGAATCGAGTTAGACGCAAATACTAGGTCTGCGCGAGATGCAATCCACTTGACTTCCTGAGTCTTGCGGTCACGTCCCTGATACAGGTTGTCTAGAACTGGGCTCCACTGAATGTCCATGTCAAGAATGTTGACAAAGAAGTCATTCGAGAGAGTTCCCTTGCGGTCGGTGAGGACACCGTGGTCATTGGTAGAAACACCAAGAGCACGTAGCCCGCCGTAAAGAGCAGTCATTTCTGGAGGAGTGAGTCCTAGCAAAGTTGCCTTGTCAATCAGCATGCGGTCAAGTGAGTCCGCGTACTTCTTGTGGCTCCAGTTGATAAACGCATCTGCAACTGGGTAGAGGTGGTTGAATGAATCAACGTCTGTCTGCTCCTGAGTTGCATCACCACGTCCGCCTATGAAGCCAACAACAACTGGAACTCCGCCGTCACTTGCAGCTGTCTCCACTGCGTATGAGCCAGCGAACACAATCAGGTCAGCTAGGGACATTCCAGATTCTGGCTGGATTTCCTTTAGCTTCTCGATAGTTGCAGTTACCTCAGCGTTTACTGGCCAGCTCTTCTGTGGCTCTAGAGCGATGCGTGCACCGTTTGCTCCACCACGCTTGTCAGTGTTGCGGTAGGTTGACGCAGACGCCCATGCGGCACGAATCAGCTGAGCAGGAGTTAGTCCGCAGTTGTCCAAAGCAATGCGAGTCATGTGCTTTTGAAGGATGGTTGGGTGTGAGCTCGAAGGAACTGGGTCCTGCCACAGTAGAACCTCTGACGGAACTTCTGGGCCGTGGTAGCGAGCACGTGGCCCCATGTCGCGGTGGGTCAGCTTGAACCACGCACGAGCGAAGACGTCAGTGAAGTAGTCGAAGTCCTCTAGGAACTTGCGGCAGATGCGGTCATACTCCTCGTCTCCGAAACGGAGTGCTAGGTCAGTAGTGAGCATCTTTGGAATTACGTCATCTCCGCCGTGGGCGTGAGGTGCCATGTCTCCTAGCTCAATGTTGATTGGACGCCACTGCTTTGCACCAGCAGGTGACTCTTCCATCTCCCACTCGTACTTGTAGATGAGGCGTAGGTAGTCGTTGTCCCAGCGGGTTGGGTGAGGGGTCCAAGTAACTTCTAGACCAGAGGAGATAGTGTCTCCCCCGTTTCCAGTTCCCTGTGAGTTCTCCCAGCCAAGTCCAACGGACTCAAGCTTTTCGTTAGCTTCTGGCTCTGGACCAACCTGTGCGGCATCACCAGCACCGTGAGTCTTACCGAAGGCGTGGCCTCCAGCAATCAAGGCAACGGTCTCCTCGTCGTTCATGGCCATGCGACCGAAGGTGGTGCGGATATCAGCGGCAGCAGCCTTGAAGTCTGGGTTGCCATCTGGACCCTCTGGGTTTACATAGATAAGTCCCATCTGCACAGCGGCTAGTGGGTCCTCTAGAGTGTCAGCTTCACGGCTTGCGTCGTAACGCTTGTTAGCTAGCCACTCGGTCTCGTTACCCCAGTAAGTGTTGTCTGGCTCCCAGACGTCTGCACGTCCGCCAGCAAAACCGAAGGTCGGGAATCCCATGTCTTCGAGAGCAACGTTACCCGCGAGAATCATTAGGTCAGCCCAAGAGAGCTTACGTCCGTACTTCTTCTTGACTGGCCACAGTAGGCGGCGAGCCTTGTCTAGGTTTACGTTGTCTGGCCACGAGTTAAGCGGAGCGAAACGCTGTAGGCCTTCGCCTCCACCGCCACGTCCATCTGAAACGCGGTAGGTTCCAGCAGCGTGCCACGCCATACGGATAAAGAATGGGCCATAGTGTCCGTAGTCTGCTGGCCACCAGCTAACAGAGGTCTTCATAACCTCTGTAATTTCATCCTTAACCTCTGAAAGGTCTAGGGTGCTGAACTCTTCAACGTAGTCGAAGCCCTCTTCGTAGGGGTCACTCTTAGGGTTGCCCTTTAGAAGCGGGTCAACGCTAATCTGGTTTGGCCACCAGTCGTTGTTGGTTGTGCCTAGCTCTGCACTGGCACCTCCAGCGGTTCCCATAGCAGGACACTTAGCTGTGCTTGTTGGCTCAGACGTTTCTGCCGAGCTTTCGTTTACGTCGTAGTTACTCAACGGTACTCTCTCCTTGGTCAAGGTTTGCACAGACTGCTCTAGCCACGAGGTCTGCAAACAATAGTGTTTCTTCTACAGGGAGCATATGTATGCCACCTGCGGGCTTAAAATTTAGTTCGCTGGCAGTTCCAGCACGAATGTCATTAACTCTTGCAGCAACAAGAATAGCAAACTTTTCTTGTCGCAATGAGTTGTTGAAGTAGTCGTTGATTTCCACTATTAGATTGCCCTGTTCTCCCTAATAATTGGCTCGTAAACCTTGGACTTAGCGGTAACAGGCTTCTTGTAGCCATAGCGTACAAGGCGGAATCGCAGAGCACCGTGAGTAACGCCGAGCCTCTTGGCTAGGCGGTACAGGGTAACTCCCTCAACGGTGTGTGCGTGGTTGAGCAGAGCGGTGTACTCTTCTGCCTCCTCGCGGTACTTGGTTCCGTTTGCACGAACCTGCTGGGCGTACGGCTGAAGCTCTAGCAGACGCTTAAGTGTGTCTGGGTGCGGCTCGATGTACGTTGGCTTCGGTCGTTCTGGCTTCAAAGGAGGCTCTGGGATTTCTACATCAACGTCAATGTCAAACTCTGCAGCCAACTTCTTGGACGCACTTGCAATTTGTCGGACGCGCTCTCGTGTAAGTCCACTAGCATTCGAAATTGCTTCATAAGTCCAATTGGCATCAACTAGCCCAATGATTAGTCGGTCTCTAGTTGTGTTGTCGTTTATTGCATCGAAAGCGTCGTGTATTGCTTTCGGCAACTGCTGGTTCTTTTTGATGTACTTCTTGCTGTCGCTCATAGTTGTCATTACCTTATCGTCTTTCTTTGCGAAATCTTTGTATAGGAGTAGAGGTTTCCTCAATTATTAACTTGTAGTTAGTTCGGGCAGACTCCTCGGGGGAACTGCTCACTTTTACGTCTGTCACATGGACCATAGACTCGATTAAGTTGACCATCTTTTCAATCTCCTTAACGTCTGAATCCAGTGGGGCCCACAGTTCAATCTTGCAGTCAGTAACCTCAAAGATTCCAGTGTCTGCAATTCTGTCTCGGAGCTGCTCATAATTGTCAACAGTCATGGTTATTGCGTTGCTTGGCAATTAGGGTTCCTTTCTATTCTGAGGTAGGTCAATGTCGTGAGCATCCTTGGGCAGGAGTGCCAACCCGAAAAAAGTTATTAGTAGCAGTATCACCCAAGCAAGAAATGAACCTCCTACTAGAAGGAGCACCAGTAGTAGCCACATAGGCATCTCAATCATTAGGCTTCCCTTTTTGGGGATAGAACTGCAAACGCTAGTGCAACTAATCCAAGCGGGGGAGCAAGGTCAGGCGCGATAAACGCTGATACCAAGGTAGCGATGATGAAGACGACCGAAAGGATTGCGGTCCATACGAGTGAACGTAGGAAAAGGTATAGCTTCATGTTTAGTCTTTCTTGTCTTTGGGGAAAACAACTCCGAGGAGTGGTCCAGGCATGTTCTTTCGAATCTTGCGGAGTCTACGTCCTTCTTTTAAGTTGGTGTAGATTCCTCGTATAGCGGGGCCCGCAAGGATAAGCACAATGATTGTGAACCCGAGGGCAGGGATTAGCTTTTCGATATCCATAGGGTTAGCTTACACTACCAGCGCAGATACACAACCCTAGAGTTTTCGCTCTCAGCAAACGAACTAACAGTCTGTAGATTGGTGTCCTTTTCAGGGTTAGAGGCGTGAATCATCAGACCTCCACCAATGTAGACGCCGATATGAAAGTAGTCGTAGGTAGCTCCGAACTTCTGGAAGGCTACGAGGTCTCCAGCAATAGGCGCGTCTACGATTTGCGAACGGATGTCGCGAACCTGTGCGGTTGCGGAGTGGATTACGTCTTGGAAACCGCGGTGATTGAGATACCACTGGGTAAGCCCAGAGCAGTCCCAGACGAGCGGAGTGTTTCCGAATCCGTAAGGTGTGGAGTCAACGTGCTTCCAAAGGTCAGTGATGGCAATGTCTACCGCAATCTGTTGGTTGTAGTAAACGTCTGCTTCAGCTTCCTCAGCTTCCTTTATTAGAAACGCCCTTGCCTCCATGGTCTCGGCGCGAAGCTTTTCCATCTCCATCTGGAATTCTTGCTGCATAGCTAGTGAAGCGAGCGGGCCTTCGTTGGCATATCTGCTGTAGAAGGACTCGTCCTGCACGTACACAATTTGCGTGGGCGAATACCCAAACGGCTCTGGGTCAGCCACTGCAACTTGTGCAGAGCCAACCGCCGACAGTATCACCAGCAGTGAAAGTGCCTCTCCCAATTTCTTCATGATGTAACTCACGACCTACCTTTCCTTGCGTTAGTACTTAGTCGTTGTTTGCAATGTGTTCGATTGTATAGGGGCGTTTATTGTTTTGTCAAGTGCTAAAGCATAATGCGCTTGTACATTGCCCTGTAGGTAACTCCCGCTGCTTCTGCCAGCTCTTTGATAGGCACGTTGTTAGCGTGCAGTTTCTTACATAGATTTGTTAGACGCTCGTTCGCAACCGCGGGTGCAGAAGTAGATGACATGCGGGAGCGATAGGTTCGAGCTAGTGGGGCTAGATAGTGAATCTGCTCAAGGGTGTCTGAGCTTATACCCGGAGACTCAGGGCGAACCTTTTGGTATTCGGCTGAGGTCTTTAGTTTTGGCGACGGGATAGGGGCGTCTGCGAAAAGCAAGCAAGCGTCACTGTCCCAGTTATCTTCGGCGCGTAGTACCCAGCTCCGTACGGTGGAGCGGGGGCGTTTACGCTGAAAAGACTGCCCGATGGCATCGAGCGGCCAGCCCTCATCGAAGAGCATCTTTACTCGATATATGAGAGCTTCCTTGGGGAGATTGTTGAGATACTCAACCTCTTGCGGCGGAAGCTGCTGCCCTCTTGCGGCTCTTCTAGACATGGATATATTCTACCCTATGGGGAGTTGGACGAAATTTTTTGAAAAATTTTTTTCGGATTTTTTGCCCGATTTTTAGAGGGGGGTGGGGGCGTTTTTTACTTTTAGGGGGGTGTCCGTAGCGGAAGAAATAGTACCTTAACGTTAACTGCTTTTGACGGGTGAGAACGCTGCTGCTTCCGGGAGGGCAATTCGTATTTGTTTCCAAAAACGGTAGGGGCATACCCTGTCGGGTATCAAAAAGGGTGTCATTTATTGCCACCAAAAATAGACAGTCATCTATGTAGTCTTTGTGACACTATGACTTAGGGAGTAAGGGGGGTCATCAAGTGAAAGAAGTCTAGGGGGGCTAGACTAAATAACTTCTTACGAACCTTCGTGAAAAGGTTAGGGGCTACCACCCAGGCTTTTTACCTAGACACTCTCCCCTAAGGGGAAGTCATTTCCAAGAGGTCAAAGTCTTCGGTTACGGCATAGATAAAAAGCACCCTAAGGTGTTTGTTTTTGTGTGTCCGACTAGGGGGGTCATAGCCCTATCGCCAACCACGCCAACGAAGGGGGGTAGTGTCGGGAGCTTCACCAAAAGTTCCTACACTGCCACCCACCTCAAGGAATCGTGAATCTATTGCCACCTATTCGGCAAGCTACGGCATAGAGATACCACCAAGCAAGCACTACGGCAAGCAAGCATTACGGCAAAGCAAAACCCCTAGGGGAAATCCCTAGGGGTCAATGCTTACGGCACTACCTACGGCGTGGGTCAATCCTCACGGACATCTTGTAGAACCAGTCGGCTAGGTGCATCTTGATTACAAACTTGTTCTCACTCCAGCCCATAGCGAGCTTGACGGCAACTGCCAGACCAGCTATCCCACTAGCCACTAGAGCGACATCTGAAACATAGAGGTCGTAGGTGAAAGTGTTTAGAACTCCAAGTGCCTCCAGAGTGAACGGGAACGCTACTCCGAGAGCTAGGAATCCCACCCAGCTAAGAACGCCCTGCGTTACTTCGTATGCCTTGTTCATTATGCACCCAACTTTCCAACTAGGTCGAGAATCTGCTTCGAGAAAGTAACGGCAACAACCCAGCCGAAACCTACTGCCCAGAAGTTCTGAATCAGTAGCCCATAGCTGGCGAATCCACCGCTTACTAGAAACAGTCCAAAGTAAATGCCCGCATAAACAGCCAAAGCAATCGGCAGACTGATTACTGCTAGAGCAAACCTTCTAAGTGTGAACATCTTTTCTTTCCTTTTCCCTAGCCCCTTGCTAGATACTTCTAGCTTACACTTCTCCAACAATAAGTCAAGAACTATCGGCAAAGAGAGTCGGCGTGTTGTAGGAAAAAATACATAACTAAGAAAGAGAGTCGGCAAAAGAAAACCCCCCACCTTTCGGTGAGGGGCTGTCCTTTCTTTACTTGAATAGAGAAACAATCACTCCATAGATTGTCTTGTCTGGCTTGTAGCAAGCCTCGTAAGCCTCGGGAAACTTCTCGGCTAGTAGTGCCTCGTCAATCCCCTTGCGAGTTCTCCAGTCATACCTTACAAACTCGATTCCATTGTGCTTGAGAGTTGTAGCCTTAGAAGTCTTTGTCTTCTTGTCTACACCGAACGCCTTTTCGATTTCCTCGGTAAGTGCAACCTTACGCTTTTCCAGTCTTGCAATCTCTGCCCTAACCTCGGTGAGTTCTGCAACCTGTCCCAGAGTAACTTTGTTGCCCTTTTCGGTTGTCTGTGCTGTCTGAGTTGTCATTTCTAACTTCTCCCCTTATGTAGTTTCCAAGTATCATCTTTTGATGATGTAATCATCATACCGGGGTAGGCAGACAAAAAGCAAACACCTCGGCAAAAAAGTTTCTGCGTGTCGTAGGAAAAAATACATAATCAAAACCCAGAGTCCCTAAACTTTTTACGAACCAAAAAGAAAAACCCCCCGCATTTCTGCGAGGGGCTTTCGGGTTGTTGTTTAGGCGTCTATCTCTACGCTCTCGAACTTGGCTAGGTAGTCATCTTCCGACATCTGGCGAATCTCCTCAAAGGTTAGTGTTACCTCGAACACCCACTCGCCCTGCTTGTCGTCATCTTCCCGCCAATGGCGTGACCAGTAGCTAGTGAAAGTATCGGCGTCTAGGTCAATCACATAAGCACCCTCACACCAAAGAGCGTCATTCACAAACTCTAGGTCAAGTGCTAACGGCACTAGTCCCTTAGCGTTTGCAATCAGAGAAAGAATCTCCGCACCTGTATCTCTTGAGAGTGATGGAAAATCATTGGACCACTTCTCGCCACTCTCCATAGTCATAAAGCCCTCCATTGTTCCATCTAGATACGGCTTTATCATTTCTTGCAGAGTGTCCTCTGTCGGCACATAGGTATTAGCTAGGTTGTCCCTCAAGTTCTGAACATTGTCCTCACTCTTGAGAAAACGAAAAGCTGTCAAGCCCTGTCCCGAGGGGTATCCATCCCATTGACCATACTGCGAGACTCTAATCTCGTCTCCGTATCGAACCTGGGTAATGTGTCTAGTTCCCATTATCTTTCCTTTCTAGGTGGGCAATTGCCCTCTCTTGTGACGCAATTGCTTCCCGCAATCGCTTCGCTTGATACTCGCTAAGAGTAGTAAGTAGTGCAACTCTGTTAGTTGCTAAATCTCTCTTGAGACTTTCTAGTCTGTTCATCTCTGAACCTCCCCTGTGTTGAATAGTTCAACTATACCAAAGAGAGACTTTTACGCAAGCAAGTTCAAGCGGCGTGTCTAAACGGCAAGGAAAAAATACATAATGCGGCCGCAGCCATACTTTTGACGAACAAAAAGAAAACCCCCACTAGGAAATAGGAGAACCTAGTGGGGGCGTGTTAGGGGGGACTAACTCTACATAAAGTCTTCTTCGTCTGGCTCCTCATCTGCACACCAAGGGTCTAGGTGGTGCTGAATGATTATGTCTCTGGCAGGAGCTGTTTCGCTTCCTCGAAAACTAATGCCTTCTGGCAAAGAAATCTCCTTGTCCAAGGCATCTTCCCAGTAAGCGTCAATAGCTTCCATACAAACTTGCACCATACTTGTCGGCACTGGAGGATAGTGGTTTACCTGTAAGTGCCAAGTGAGTGCCTGTTCCATTGTTAGCTCTGGCGTGTTTGCCATTTCTGTTGCTTGTAAGTTTCCCATTGGTTACTCCTCATCTTCTTCGTCATCTTCGAACTGTCCAATTAGTGTGTGCCAAACTGAATTACCATCGGCATCTGTTTCGATAGCGTCAACGAACCTCAGTGAACACGAATCCTCATACCAACCAAGAATTGTTTCTGTGAAATCAAACGGCATCTCCTTAGTGTGGATTACTGGATACTCATACTCTCTCATCAGTTCTGTTTGCTTCGAGTCCATCAGAATGTAAATCTTGTGGCACTCGTCCCAAGCAATACTGTCGGCACGCTCTGCCCACTCTGAAATTACTAAAGTCTTGTCAATTACCATCTCAGTCGACCTTTACCCAGTTCATAGTCACCCTAAGAAGGTGGTCGTAGTCGCCTGAAGTTGCTTCGGCGTAGTAGGCGTCTCTTTCTTCCTTCTCGACACCCGCTCTGCGTAGGGCCGAACTAACTCGTCCCAGAATCGCAAAGGCGTTTCCATCTTCACCAACCAAAGGCACTTCGACCTCTGGATACTTTATGTTGTCCATTTGGACTCCTTCCCTTATACCTAAACCCTACTACAAACCTCCGACAAAACAAATAACTTGACGGCAGCGAGTCACGGCAGCGTAGGAAAAAATACATAATCACTTCGGCGGGTCTTCCGAGTCGGAAAAAAGAAAACCCCCCGAAAGAATCGGGGGGCTTTCATCATCAAGGGGGGTGTTAGGGGGGACTAACTCTATAACTCTATCATACTGAAGCTTCTTTTGTCCAATTCAGTATTTCTAATCCTGCAACATTATCTTCCCACTCTGTTTCTTCCCACTTTTGAGTTTCAGTGTTCCAAGTTCCTTCGTTCTCGGCAAAGCGGGCTGTAAAAGTTTCATCATCAGGCCAGAAAGTCTTTGTGTCTAAATCAACCATAACTACATAACGAACTTGCTTACTCATTAGTCATCATCTCCTCGAACTTCTCAATGTCGCTAGGCGATACAGAAATCTTTTGTTCACTAAGCAAAGCAGAAAGCTTCTCGGCAATCGCTTCATACTTAGCGTTCTTGAAAGCTGACTCCCACTCCTCAGTGTCGGGGTCAAAAATAGCTCCATCGTGCTCTTCAAGCATTACCTGCGTAGTGTCCCAGTCAATGGAAACTTCTCCACTATCTTCGACCATCACAATGTAGTGATACTGCTTACGCATCTCTTACCTCCTCAATCTCGTAAACCTCAATGTCTGTGGTTCCTTCACTCTTTGTTGTGTAGGAAATGTCCTCGGCGGCGTTCATAATAATTTCATAAGCCCTATTGGTTGCTTGCTCTTTATCTTCGGCATCAAGTTCAATCTTGTGCTCGATGCTCTCTGTAAGAATTACCTCAAAGCGTGTCATTACTTGAACACCTCCAACTGCTTGTTGAACCACTTATCAAAATCGGCATCACACTCGTCACAAAGTGGGTGAACGGCGCTCGCTACAACAAGAATTCTAATTTCACACTTGTAGCAGGTCATCCACTCCCAGTTGGTAACTTGAACAGTCATTACGCTTCAACTCCCTCGGCAAAGAACTCATCCATAATTGCGGAGTGCAATCTGTGTAGGTTCAGGTCTGCCCTGTTGCTGTTTCCACTCAGGTAGAGAAGTGCTAGGTTACGCAACTTGGCGTTTCTACGGCACTCTGCCCAGATAGTCGCCTTGGTTCCCTCGGAGAAGTAATCGTCTCTCCCTGCAAGCTTCATCACCATTGAGAAGATTAGCTCTGCTTCTTGGTCTGGTCTGTTTAGCATTTCTGCCCTCCTTGTTGATACCTAAACAATACCCCAATACAAAGTTTGACGCAACTATCGGCACAAACCTCGGGGGGTGTGTCGCAGGAAAAAATACATAATCCTTCGCAGCGTCGCGGCCGAAGGTGCAAAACTTTTTATGTGGGTGTTCGTGAAAAGTAGCGTTGTTCCTAGCGGCAAGAAAAAACCCCCGCCGAAGCGGGGGCAGTAGCAGAATCTTTATCCAAGATAAAGTTCTGCAATCTCTGGAGAAAGTTCCTCCGCAACCCAGCGGCGGCCTTCTTCAGTCAGAGTAGTGTGCAACCAGTAGCCGCAGCAGGAGTATGGGTGGTCCGATTCCCCTAACGCATAAGTCGGCGTGTCCCCAGCGTGAGCATCAGAACCTTCAAGTTCCTCAGTAAAGGAATTGTAGGCTTGACCACCACGCCATTCGAGTCCACGCTCCTCAGCGAACTTGACGGCACAGTCCTCACAAACAACATCAGTAAAGTCGCCATCACTAATGATGAATGTGTGGTGCAAGTAAGTCTGTGTGTCCATTGTTTTCACCCCCTTAGTGAATCCTTGATGATGTTCTCATCATACTGGGCGGCAGCGACACTTTCAACGAACCACGCAGCGGCAGCTGGAGATTCAAGGAAAAAATACATAACGCAGCGTCACACTGAAACTTTTCACGAAAAAGAAAACCCCCGCACACTGGCGGGGGCTTCTTTGGTTCTTTGGCTAGCGGCGTCGTCCAGCCATTCGAGACAATCGACGGGCTAGGGGCTTGTCGTTGTTCCAATACCAATCTAACAAGTTGTCCACTTCTCGACGGGTAAACAGGTTACGGAGAATCCGCCCCTGTAGTGTGCTAGTGGTCTGCGAGTAATAACCAATGTTGAAGAAGTAAACGGCATCCCCTTCGGGACGCTCTCCCTCAATTAGGTTGATGCGAGCAATCTCAGTATCCCAATGCGTGACTGTATAAGCAGAATGGGTCTTGGTAGCAATAATGCTTCTGTTGTAGTTCTCAAAAGGAACTAGCTCCCTAAAAAGTTGGTCAATCTGGTGGTTTGCAACCCGGGTGCGTGGTCTGGTGGTGGTAGTAGTCATTTTGAATCTCCTAACTTGATGATGCTTTCAAAATAACACAAACGAACGACATTTTAGGAATACGCAAGAAGACTCAAGGAAAAAATACATAATTACTTAGGAAATGAAAAAGTGGGCTGTTTATGCACACAAGCCCAAGTGTGTTTGTTAGCTGGTTGCTATCAAATCCTGATACTGGTTCGCCCAGTCGAGCTGTCGAGTATCCAACTCGTCTCCTGTTGCCATTCGATAGCCCGTTTCGAGTATGAGGTCGTATGGCTCTATACCTAGTCCGTTTGCGATTCCGTCAATCACAGACGAAGACGCTTCTTTGACTCCCCGTTCGACTTCTGAGAGAAACGAGTAGCTTATGTGGGACAAGCTCGCCAACTCTCGTAATTGCAAGCCGTTTGCAAGCCGTCGCTCTCTGACTATCGAGCCTAGTGCGTATCTAAACTGCATCCGTTTCCTCCTCCGTCTATGGTAATAAGCAAGCCGTCAAAAGTCAAGCCGTTAGACCTGCTCTTCGATAATAGGCGAGCCGTCTTCATCTACAAACTCCGTCACGCCGTAATCGCTGTGTGGCTCGGGGAATGGCTTTGCACCAGTCTCCATCTCAAAGACTTCCGTTCGAGCCTGCTCCAAATCACTAGCGGTAAGCTCATAAACTCTTGTCACTCGGGCAAAGATAGTCCTCTTGCCGGGGCAATCGTCATACCAAGACTCCTTATTGTCGTCCCAGTTGCAGTTGCAATCTTCTTCCTTATCACGCTCGACATAATCGGCGTGAGAGTCGGGAATGTCCCACTCCTTCTCAACTTCGAGACATCCATCCTCGCCGACATACTCAACTGCCCAGCCCTGCTCTTCTTCGCTGTAAATCTTGAAAGTAAGCTCGGGGTGTTGTTCAGCCATTGCTCCAAAAACTCCCTCTGGTGGAGACCAAGCTGTTTGAAATCGAACTAGCACTGACTCGGCAGTAGTGTCTATGTCTTCCACTTCAGGGTCACAAGCATCCCACTTAGTTCCCCATTCTCGAATGTTGAAGTTATACCAGTTGTTCGGCGTATCTCCACTTTCCTTACCGCCCGACCATCCGTGAGTTGCGTGATACTCGCCAGAGTCAAGCGATTCTTGTGGTGGAGCTACAAAGTTTGAAAATGAAAATCTTGGCTTTAGGTCGTCCTGCTCTTCCTTTGGATAGGACTCCCTCAATGGTGAGATAGCAGTTGCCTTTTCAATAAAAGATTCCAAGTCGGCAACCTTGCCAGAAATTGTCAAGCTGTTAGATACCCAATTTGGCATTTAGACCTCCTCTATTTGTGATGCTTTTATCTTAGTGGAAACCTGCTACATTTTTGCAACGGCACACGAAAACTATAGGAAAAAATACATAACTAATCGAAGTCTATGTCTTCGGCAAGTGCCCAACTGTAATCTTCTTCAAGTGGTTTTCTCAGGTCGCCAGTTAGCCCATACAAAACTGGCTCCGCACATTTCATACAGACGAACCACTCTCGTTCTTCGTCGTCAATGATTAGGCAGAATGGAAAGTATTCATCTAGGGACAGGAACCCAACTGAGTCTTGACAGTAGTAGCACTCGGCGTCTTGTAGCTCCTCCAGTAGTAGCCCTACTTGGATAGCTTCGTCAATGTCCTCTGGCTCCTCAAAGGAGTGCAGTTCTAGGTTCCGCATAGGACCTAGGATACCTGCTAATTTTACCCCTTATTTTTTAGCGTCCTTGATGGCTCGCTTCATCTTCTTGGAGTCTTTTAGCAAGTCGTCAATCTCCTTGCGTCCAAACTCTCGCTTGATGCAAGCGACAAAGTTTTTCACGCTTCTTGGGTCAGACGGCGTCCCACCCATAAACACTTTGTTCCCTGAAATTGGGTCAGTGATTTTGTAGTGGCTGTTGTTGTTCTTGACAACAACATAGTTCAGTGCTTCTAGGTAGCTGACAATCTCCTCTACCTGCTTGCGATAGTCCTGTGAACCCATAACCCCTAACTCCTAATCCTCGATAATTTCGTAATCAAACATTTCGTCCAACAACTCTGGGTTGTTGGTGATGCTCCAACGATTGAACTCACGAGCTTCCCTGATAATCTGCAACTGCCTCTCTGCCTTTGTTCCTACGGCGAGATAGTTACTGATAGTCACGATGTCCTCCTGAGACCTCGGCGTCACCTTTATCTTCACTTCGTTCCTCATCTCTCCCTCTTTCGACTTTCACTCTATCAAGTCTTCGTAAATTGTATAAGCATTGCTACTTCGTGTCAAGGAAAAAATACATAATCCTTGACCCATAAAAAAGACTGCCCAATCTTGCGTCTCGGCACAAGTTTATTGGGCAGTAAGTTTTAGTCCTCTGGGTCGGCGAACATTGGGTCTTCGTAAAGACTCTCGATTATTTCGTCCTTGCAGTTCGGGCACTCGGCATACCAAGTCTCTCTGCTGTCGTCAGTCGAGCCATCTACCTCGCCCTCCCAGCGGCAGTTGGCACAAATTACTTCGAGTGTCTTCTCGATTGAGTTGATACCTGACCCACTCATTGAGCCACCATCTCCATAGATTCCTAGATTCATCTTGTCCCTCCTTTGTGAGATACCAAAAGGTTACAGGTTGCCAGTGACATTTTGCAAAACTTTTTATGAGTGTTGAGGAAAAAATACATAATCACCTGGGGTGCACCTGGGTCCTGGAACTTTTTACGAACAAAAGGCGAAAGCCCCCTGAGCTTTGCTCGAAGGGGGCTCTCTATCACAACGGACTGGTAAGGGGGGGAAGGGGGGGTAGTCCGTTGTGAGTTCTCTAGGTCTGACTACCTGCTCTCGCTAGGGCTTCCGTTGCAGTCTTCCCAATCGCTTCTGCAATCCGTTCGACTGAAAGCTCCAAGTGAACTCCCCAAGCCGTCTTCTGTATGGCGTCCCTCGCCATACCTGACCAACACATCTCAGGAGTGACGAACACAACAGCCACGCCGTTCTGCCTGCACTCGACAAGTGCGTTCCGTAGATTCTCGGTCTCCCTCGGGGTGAACTGTCCGTCTGACACAATCACCAACATACGCACTCCGTCACCATAAGTAAGTCCAAGCTCGCCGTCTAGGGATTCCCACGCCTGACCAAACTTCTCGGTTCCGTCTGGTGCTGAGTAGATAGTCACTTGGTCTAGCCTCTCGCCAACTCGAAGCGTTGGGAAAACTCCCGACCCGAAATAAACCATAGCGGTCTTCGCCTGAACTCGGCGACCTGCCTCTGAGAGAACCCAAGCCGTAGTCGCCATAGCTTCCATAGCTGGGCTCATTGAGCCACTAATGTCCACCATAATTCCAACCCTTAGCGTTGGGTCGTCTGTGTGCTTGCGTGACTTGGACTTCCAAGTCGGCAACTCTCCCCGCAAGCCTCGGGCTTCCATAGCCTTGTTCTGGATAGCGTTGCGAGTAATCAGTCGTCCCTGCGGAACTTGAGTCTTGCGAGTGTGGACTGACCTCTCACGATACTTTGCCTTTTCGAGTGACTTGGCAATCGAAACTGCGGAAGCTCGCTCTGCCCCTGTCGGGCTTCGGCGTTCCTTGATTCGTGAACCAGAACCAGAACCTCGCTCGTCGTGGCTCTTGTCGAAAATCTGCTTAGCAGTAGTCTTTCGCTCATTCTGATTCTTGACCTGCTTGGCTCGCTCGCTGGCTTCCTCTGACCACTGCCTCTTAGTCTGCTGTGCTTCTGCCTCGGCGTTGCTGTCCATTTCAGTCTCAGTTGCTGACTCTTCCAACATCTCTCGAAGCGAGCCACCACTACTGCTCTTGCTCTTGCTCTCGCTGTCCTCGGACTCTTCGCTTGGCTCGCCAATTCCGAACTGAGGCTCGCCCTCTGGCTCGCCCTCGGGGTCTGCCTCTCGAAGCAACTCCACCCACTTCTCGGCAAGCTCGATACCCTTGTCCAACTCTCTCGGGGCAACTATGGTTTGGAACTCCTGCCAAACTGCTCGAAGCTCGGCGAGTAGGTCTGCACCTAGAACATCTAGGGTCTTCTGGTGAATGTCCCTAACATCTGAGGCTTCCAAAATCCCTGCATCTAGTCGAGCTAGGGATAGCAAGCTGAGTGAGGCAACCTGCCAAACATCTCCCATTGAGTTTAGGTAGTCTTCGTTCAGGTCTTCGAGTGCAAGCTCTAGTCCCGAAGCCCTGAGGAAAACCTTGTTGTCGGGAATGAGCCTTGCTCCTAGTGCCTCGATACGAGATTCTTCTAGTCCCATAAACGCCTGAGCTACTGCCTGAGTCTTTACTCGCTCCTGCAAGTCGTCCAAGTTCCAGCTCGTGTATCGAGCGTGTAGTGCTTCGTGATAGATAGCACCTGTGGCTTTCGGGAACTCGTAGTGAGTGTTGCTGTCCTCGTAAGAACCAACTTGGTCTGGCTGGGTAAACTCCCCGAATAGCTTGGAAACATTTAGCTCAATCTCTGCTATGTCGGCGTAATAAGCGGCTGAGGCTTGACCCTCTGCTGTGTCGTGACCACCATAAACAACTAGGTCGTTGCGACCTGACCAAGTGTTTACGCAAGTCCCTATGGACGAGCAAGCTCGATACCACTCGGGGGCTGTTGCCCCTGTTCTAGTTGCAAGTCTTGACTTGCTAATCGTGTAATGTGCCATTTCCCTTACCTCTTCCCTATGGCTTATACATAAATAATACAGGTGTTGGGGGATAAGTCAAGAACTTTTTTCGAAAAATACATAATTGACTTATCCCCCGCATTTAGTCGGGGACGAGTCCGACTAAATCTTCGCTGGTAACATCTGCTCTCCGAAGACACGACCAAACACATCTGAGGCGACTGGTCTGTCGAGTTCGGGTGCGGAAGCCAACAAGTTCTGAATAGCGAACTTGCTTCCAAACTTCTTAGTCAAGTCTCGGAAAGCTAGTAGCTCTCTCATCTGAGGCGACCAAGAAACTTCGCCTGACTCCTGCTTCTTGGATAGATTCTGGGAAGCCACGACTGCTGAGTTTGGAACTCCAAGCTTCTTAGCCAATGCCCAGTCAGTAGTCATTTCTGCCTGCACTGAGAAACGAGAGAGTAGTGCCTCTGAGAGTCGAACTCCCGGTGCGTTGGGGTTGGTTGCTCCCACAACATAAAAACCCTCTTCTGCCTTTACAGTCCCACGCTCGGGGTTGGCTGTCACGACGAGTTCCTTTCTTCCGTCCATTAGTCCATAGACGACTGAGAGAACCTTAGGGTCAATCAAACCAATCTCGTCAATTAGGAGAACCTTGCCCTCGGAAGCGGCTCGGGTCAAACTTCCGTCCACCCACTCGAAACCGCCACTCGGGGTCTGAACATAGCCACCCACTAGGTCGGCAACCTCTGTATCGCCAGAACCAAGAATGGTGTAAAGCTCGTCGGGGAATGAAGCCTCGACCATAGCTGTCTTACCAGTTCCCGGAACTCCATACAGTAGAACTGGCTGTCCTAGCTCTCGGCACTGGCGTAGCACCTCGACATCTGTAAAGTCGCCCCACTTGCGAGCGAAGTAGTCTTCGCCATTTGGTCGCTTGTATGATTCCTCGCCCTGCAACTCTGTGACCTCGATTTCTGGCTTGTCCAGAATTGAGCTTACCTTAGGTGCTGAACCCTTAGTTCCGGGCTTGGCTCTGAGGGTTGCTCGACCCTCGGGAGTGAGGAAACTATCTAAGCTAGTAGTGCTTCCCTTTGGGTCTAGCACTTCGTAAAGTGCTTCGAGCGTGTTCTCTGGTAGTGATACATCTGATTCTGCAAAAATCTTCTCTATAAACATTTCTCGTCCTTTCCTGTTTATACCTGAATTATGCCAGCTTTTCTGGGAAATTGTCAAGCGAATTACGAACCTTGTTGATTCGGCGAATAACTGCTTGTGGGGTCTTGCTCTCACGAACAATCTGTAGGTCGTCTGTAGTGACCTCTACAACTATTGTCTTGTTCTCACGAACAATCCAACCCTGCATAGCAACCTGCTTAGTCTCGCCCTTTTCCTCGACATAATCAGTCGAGAGTATGAGCTTCTTTATGGTGTAGTCCAAGTGTCGCTTAGTTGCCCTGAGCAAGTCTTCCTTTGCCATTAGGTCTTGATTACCCTTTTTTATCTGCTGATAATCAAGGTAAGTCTCTCGATAGTAGCTCGGGGTATCGTCGTCATTAGTCTCGACTACTGGGGTGATTCTGCTAGTAATGTCCCACTGAGCCCTGGGGCTAATCTCGGAAACAACTCGGGACATACCAACTGCCCTGTGAGTCTTCCCAGAGTCGTCTTCCCAAGCGGGAAAAATAATGACCTGCTTGGTCGGGTTATACCTGTGTTCAGTAGATACTCGATAACGCTTGTCTTCGTCTAGCTCTGGGTCAATGACCAGCTCTAGGTAAACAGCCTTGCCAGCCAGCTTTGGGGGCAAAACTTCTTTAGGTGCTACAACACTCATAATTCTCGTCCTTTCGTTGTGCTGTTTTGTTGTATCTAAATCAAACCACACTTGGAGACGACACGCAAGTTTTTGTTTCGGCGTGTCTAATACCTCGTAGGAAAAAATACATAATTTTTAGTTTTAGAAAAAAGAGGGGAAGTTGAGGGAGAGGGCTCCTCGTCCGAACCCTCCCCCTAACGCCCCTACTTGGTGTCCAGCTCGACTCGCTTGGACGGGAGTGCCAGCTCCTCGAAGACATCTGGACGGAACTCCAGAAGCCTTGCCTTAGAGACTGACATAGAGGTCTCGACTGAGACCTTGCCCACAACCTTGTTGTTGTGAACGAGGACAGCTGATTCCTCGGAACCAGCTTCGGCAAGGATGAGCTTACGAAGCTCGCCTGCCTGCTTGTTGAGCTCATTGAGCTCCTTGCGCACCCTAGCTAGGGCTTCGAGGTTCTGCTTCGCCTCTCGGGAAACCTTGACGGCTCCCTTAGGCAAGGACTGACCTCGGGTGACCCGAGGGTGTGGAGTCTTGAGATTACTCAAGGGCATCCTCCTTGGTTGGTTCCCTTACTTCTTGTTCGGGGAAGTTACCTATAAGGTAACGGCACCCACAGACATTTTGCAAGCGATTTATGTAACAGGTTTATAACGAAAAAGGAAAAAATACATAATTGACTTGGACAAAAAAATACCCCCTCTTTCGAGGGGGCTGGGTTGAGAAGGACTAGTCCTCCTCAGACACTCCATCATCACGCACTAGCATTTCTAGTGGCTCAGGTAGTGGCGAGTTGTTGGCAACGAATTCCTCAATCTCTGAAATCAGAGCTTGAGCGAGTTCGAAAGCTTCGTTCTCGTCCTTGGCTTCGACAGTAGTCCAAGCCTCGAAGTCAATAGTGAACCTCTTCAATGGGCATCCCCTCCTTCCCTAACTAGACATCCCGCAGAGAGTCTGCCACTCTCCGCAGTTTAGGCACTCTTGTGCGTAGCACTCTGGGTCTCCGCACTCGTCGTGCTCGTGCCAATACTCAGTGGCGCCCCATTCGGCGTTGCACTGTTCAGTGTGCTCGAGCTTTGACTCATCTAACTTTGCCATTTACCCTCCTTGGCTGTTGTTTAGATGGTAGCACATAGTGCAGACAGCACAAGTAGGAGTCGGGGCGCTATAGGAAAAAATACATAATTAGAAATAGCGTCGACGAAGCAAGTAGACGTATTGAGGGTCATCTTGCATCTTGTCAAAAAGTTCTTCACCATCAATGAGAAAAGTCCAGCCATCAACCTGAATTTTCTCCAGCTCGTATCTTCTTATCAACTTATAAACAAGAGCTCGAGTCACGCCCAGTGTGCGAGAAGTTTCTTGAATCGTCAAAAGATTACCCTCGTGCTGCGTCTTGTATCTCTTGATTCGTTCGTCTGGCATTGCGTCCAATAGCTGAGTCCTAGGTACCAATTGGCCATACGGTTTGTTGCTTCTCTTGCTGATTCGCTTGGGTACTGTAAGTATCCGTTTGGTCTTTATCCAGTAGCGGATGGTCTCTGGAGAAACTTGAGCAATGCGGGCCGCTTCGCTTATCTCGTAAAAAGTTTCAGTGTGCTGCACGCCGTTATTGATTGTTGAAGTCATCTGGAGTTACCTCGTCTTCTATGTCATCCGTTAGGCGGGCCAAGGCGTAGGCCTCTATGGCATCACCCATGTAGGTAGCGAGCCCGTCGCGGTATTCATCATAGATTCCAGCAAAGCGACCGTCGGTTCGGTACTTGTTTGCTAGCAGCAGGTAGGTCTTCTGGTCTCGCCGCAAGTATTCTACAACCCATCCGTGGTGGTCCGCCATCACATCAAGGACCTCTTCGGAATCTGCAGGCACGCCGTTCTCCATAAACGCAGCCATCTTTTTATTTACGTCAACAGCTGTCT
>Ga0222715_10000301_pt1 | contig 49460 bp, 57 predicted proteins | sample C33_9DmetaG_FD_165056 | JGI IMG/M metagenome (GOLD analysis project Ga0222715, IMG submission 165056) | Estuarine water microbial communities from San Francisco Bay, California, United States - C33_9D | ecosystem: Environmental > Aquatic > Marine > Unclassified | place: USA: California...
AAACCCACCTTCAATGTTCTCGGCAATTCCAATTAATGCTTCACAGAATTCTGGTTTCCAAAACTCAATAGCATACATATCATTTCCAAGATCCCATGTCTTGGGATTTTCTACTACAGCATCTAAATAAGTATTCATTTTAAAACCTCATCACATTTATCATAGAATAGACAGTTGTATATATTTAATCTAGTTTCAAATAAATGATAGAACATATTCACTCCAAGATGATTTGAATATGTGGTTCCAATACCATATTCACCACGTCCTTGTCCAAGATCCCATACATGATTTCTTGGACGACGTTGGAAATGAGTTGGCATATAAAATTCTACCTCTTTGCCACGCTTCTCTGCCTCAAGAGTATAGAACCCACAAGTGTCTGCATTACGATGATCTGGCATAAACGTCATTTTACCAAACTCTTCAAACATCTGACGACTCAAACAAAATGTTGAGGGTGCAGCATACATGTGCTCTGGATTTTCTAGGTGAGCTCCAATCTGAGCATTGCCTACAAGTTTTCCTTTTTCTGTTTGATCAAATGTATATTCAAGTGCATACTGATTTAATGGAATGCAGTCAACATCAAGGAGCATGACAGTATCATACCCATTATTAAACAGTTCATTAAATCCATATTCAACACCCTGAGGATGAATAACTTCTTCACCATGTGTCTGTGAACATAATGGAAGAAAGTCTGCAGTCTTATTAAGTTTTTTTAGTACTTCACTCTGTAGTCTAACAATCTCTTGATCAATGGAAAGATTATAAAACGTAAATATTGCTCTTTTCATGCTCCTTTCACCTTTGCATACATATTTGCTGCTGCCACATATCTAGGTTCTTCAGAATCTGGAAGAATACTCTTATGAGATAACCATCCAGGAAAAATAATCCAACTATATTCATACCCTGCAATTGATTGAAACTGATTATTAAGTGCAGGAGATGTTCGTGGATCATGAAATTCTGTTCCACCTAATGCAGGATCACCAGGAACTTTAATGTAATAAACTCCAGAAAGAAATGCAGGATTATGGTGATGCCATGGGTTTTGTTGTCCTTGCTCAATAGATTTCCATGACTTATATACCCATGCACTAGATCCAGTAAATTCAATATTCTGTTGTTGAGAACAGAACTGTGGTGTTGCTTCAAGATAGTTTTCACATGCTCTTACAAAAGTTCTCTTTAACTTCTGCCATACTGCAGGAGCATTTTCCTGAAAGATGACTAGTGATGTCTGATACTTTGGAGTCAACTCATCCTGAGTATAGACACCATTTTCAATCAACATATCAGTACTATCCATCATATCCTGATGATCTTGAGGATAAATGAAATCACTGCAATCAGTTCTCACAGCAGACGTTGGAAATAGATTATATGTTTCTACATTCATATTTAATAAAATTTAGATGAATAATTTGATTCAATTCCTTTACCGGATATTATATCATTGACTCTCCTGTTCCACAACTCGGGAAGTTTTTCTTTGCCAATAAAATCACTAATTCTAAAGTAGTGCCATGATCCAGGATATAGTGTACCTTTACCCATATACCCATAATGAGCAAGAGTGGAGCGATGACTATCAAATCCAGTAGGATAGATTAAGCGATAGTCCATACCAACTTGATTTGCACGATTTGTAATTTCTTGTGCAGTATCAATCAATAACTCACCACCTTTCTCAAGTGGAATATGATATGCCTTGAAACTAGGTTTTCCTAATTTATCCCATGCTTTTTTTGAAACAAGAATTAATCCAGGTGCAGCATACAAATGATTTCTATGAATCATATGTCCAATATTTTGAGCATTGCCTACAAATGAATCATTTGCCTTAGCCCATGAGTATGCAGAGTGTAGTATTTCTTCATTAGTAGGTAAACAATCAATATCAATGAAGCATACTACATCATCCGATTCCTCCTCCATCATTTTAGTTTCAAATTCACCATGAGCAAAAAATGCTTCATCAAAAGTGTTAAATGAAGGATACTCATGATAACAAACTTCCAGTCCTACTCTTTCAGAACACCTTCTATGATCATCAACAATCTGTTTAGGTAAATTGTTAGTATAAAAACTATGAAACTTCATTCTCTAGTACTTCATTTAGAACTTTAATTGCATCATCCCAACAATTATACTGTGATTGCTTAATCACTGTCACATTATCACCATACCATTCGTACTTATCTGAAGCCCAAGTAATATAAGAAACCAGAGGAGGCATGACAATAACTCTTTTACCCATTGCACCAGCAAGATGAGCAGTTGCAGTACATGATGTAATGACTATATCACTCTCTTCAAAAATATTGTAAGTGTCAGTCCAATCATTAATTAAATGAGTTAAGTCCCATACTGGAGCATTCTTTGGAAGATCACAACCTTCCATTTGAATTGAAAACAACTGACCATACTTATCAAGTTTAAGAATCTCTTCAACTGGCACACTACGAAATTGATCATGTTCAAACTCTGGATTACCTTTCCATCGAACACAAATCTTCTTTCTACCTTTTGCAATTTCATTCATCTCAGGAACTGGTTTTGCTTCCATCTTGAGATAAGGAAACTCTACACCTTCACAAGGATGATTTAGTTTCAAAAGATATGGAGATGACATTGCAGGAACAAACTTATCCCACTTAGTTCTTACAATATCTTCAGTTAGATATACATTCTCATAACCACATGCTTCAAACAAAGATTTTGTTTTTGATGTTGCAAAGATCTTAAGTGTATTGCAATATTGTTTGAAATGATTTGCATATCGAATAAAGATCATTTCATCACCCATACCACCTTCAAGATAATATGCAATGGTATCTACTGTTTCACCATTCCAACGACTTTCTTCACCAATATTATACTTTAGTTTTAGTAACCATTCATGACCCCATACACGAAGATTAGCACCTGTACGAACATATTCATATCCTTTATAAAAATCTTCTTCCATAAGAAACCACCCATAATTAAATGAGGCTTGTGGAATCTTATCTGCAAGTGGTTTCAGGATACGAACACTCTCATCAAACTTTCCTTGTGCAGTCGTATACAAAGAAAGATCGATCTGAGTCATAGGATCTTCACGAACTTGTTTTGGAAGTGATTTAATTAATTTTTCTGCTTCAGGAGCACGACGTAGATAATACAGACACTTTGCTCTGTTTACCTTAATTTGTGGAGATGGATTCTTAACATTGTTAAGAACTGCAAGTGCCTTGTCAAATTCTTTATCATCATGATGAATCTTTGCAAGACTATTTGCAACCTCAGGATCATCCTCATGCTTCAGATATGCAATTGCAAGACCTTTTGCTGCTTGAGGTTCTCCTTTCTCAATCAATTCAAGAATAAGTTGTCTAATCATAATCAATAAACTCGCTTTGTTCCCGCTTCTAGTCCAATATTTGGTCTTGTATCATACAATTTATCATTGTACTCTCCATCTGCCTCAACATAATGCATAAAAATTTGATACTGAGTTGTCCCCTGAAAGGGTTCTCTCCAGTGAATAATTTTATCTCCACTATAAACTACGGCATCACCTTCATCCAATACAGCATGAACTATCTTACCCCTATCTTGAAATGATAAAGGCCATAGTGAATCATATTCTCCACCTAAAGATACTGAAACAGAATGTTGACACTCTGGACGATCCATATGAGGGCGAAGTTCTGCGCCATTAAAATAAATTCTTGAGTATGTGTATGTTGGAAGAAGTTTCTTACCAACACTCTGCTCCACCATAGATAAACACATTAACATTAGCATGTCAAATGCAGGATCACCATAGATTCCAAGAGACTTTTCTACCTGATCATCACCTTTATTTGGAATTTGATCATTTCTTCTTAGAAGTTCAAAATAGTTTCTTAAATATTGTGCCAGGTATTGTGGAATGAAACCCTTTTTTACATCAAAACCCGTCTCTTCATATTGTGTCATAAAGTCTCTTCTCTGTCTCTAACCATGAAACCAATGAATATCTGAATCCATACTTAACTGGATGCACTTTATGTGCAAACTGATGATAAGAGGGGAATGCAACCATCATACCTTTTTTTGGTTTGATAGTCAATCCCAGTTGAGTAAACTCAAGTTCTCCACCCATATAGTCTTCATTTAGATAATAAAGAATAGAAATATCTCTAGGAGAAATTCTTTTCCACTCACCATCCTCAAAGGTTTCAGAATCATTATGTTCTATATAGTGACCTCCAACAGGATACCCTAAAAACTGAACTGGTTCTATATTTTTGACTTTTGAATTAAATTTCTTGTGCATGAATTGCTCATAGCAAGACATGACTGCTGAATTGAGATTCAGCAGTACTTCATGTGGAATAGGATACCACAAGGTTTTTCTTGTGGTATGTTCTACATCTTGATCATCACTCGATCCAACAGTCGCATATGATGTTTCTTGATTTGTCAGTTTCATCAATTCATGAATGTGATATTCAGGTATCACATTTGGTTGAATAATGATATGGTCAAAGGGGTTCATAATTTAGAAATTTTGATTATTTATTGCTTTATAGCAAGTACATGATTGCGACCTGCAGAAAAAGTATTCCAATTTGTTCCTGGAATTTGAGTCGGTGATGAACGTGGCACTACATCAGTGATACCCAATTGACCAGTATCACCATATCCCCATCCCCATAGTGTCCCATCAGTTTTTTTAGCAAATGCTTGCTGAAATCCGGAATTAACAGTTTCCCATTGTGTTCCTGAAATTTGCATTGGTGATGAGTAGTCTATCACACTATTAAGTCCAAGTTCCCCATAAGTATTAAGTCCCCATGTCCAGAAGGTATTATCAGTTTTTATTGCATATCCGCTAGAATTTCCAATATCAGAAAAATTCCATTGTGTTCCTGGAAGTTGAGTTGGTGATGAACGTGGCACTACATCACCAAGACCCAATCTACTACCACCATTATATCCCCATGACCATAATGTTCCATCAGTTTTTGTTAAAATATTTGAAAGGTAACTTGAAGAACTCCAATTTGACCATTGTGTTCCTGGAATTTGAATTGGTGATGAATGAAATATTCTGTCATTTAGACCTAAGTATCCATATTCATTAACTCCCCACCCCCATAGCGTTCCATCAGTTTTTGTAGCAAATGCAAAAAAGTTACCCATATTTACTGAATTCCATTGTGTTCCTGGAACTTGTCTTGGTGATGAGTAAGATACTGTACTGTTTTGTCCAAGCTCACCATGAATACCGCGCCCACATATCCATAAAGTTCCATCAGTTTTAAGAGCACTAAAACATCTAGATGAATTTGAAACTTTATTCCATTGTGTTCCTGGAATTTGATATGGTGATGAACGATCTACTTTATCATTTAGACCTAATCCTCCATCAACATTGTCTCCAAATGACCACAATGTTCCATCAGTTTTTATTGCAAAGGATGTATTATCTTCAGCAGAAACTAAACTCCACTGTGTTCCTGGAATTTGAGTTGGGGATGAACGAGTTATGTTATCATTTTGTCCAAGAAGTCCCATGTTATTATTGGAACCCCAGGAAAAAAGTCCAACCGTAGTGTCACTATAACTCAAATAACCAGCATTATCCTTATGATATACATCATCTAATGACCATACACCACTTGTCTCTGAAGTAATCATTTTCTACTCTTAACTTAGGTTTTCCCAACGTTGAGATAATGAGGGGGAATAATGCCCAACATTAATGTCTTCTTTTGCATCACCATCACCAGCAATTGCCATATCACGCTCACCAATCTTTTCTTGTTTGGTGATTTCTGTCCAACTAGCTAATGCATCAGAAACACTAGATTCATTAAATGTCAGACCTGCAAGTCTATCAACGATCTTACCACGTAAACCAGCAATCTTTGCTTCTGTTGTTCTAAATGCTTCGTGATTGGTTACAATTTTATTTGCCATTGCAAGTGTTGATAATCCTCTTGCAGTTGCTTCTGTTGCAACGGCACCGGCATCAACAGTGTTATCTGCAACATATGCCTTTGCTAGGTCATACTTATAAACACCAGCAACAGTAGCAGTATCTCCATACTTACCAAATTGAGAAGTACGAAGTCCTTTCTCTTGAGTATATGCCTCAGAAGTATTTATAAATTTTAACGCATCAAATGCATCTTTAAAAACTTGAATATATTCTGCTTCAGTGATTTCAAAAATATAGTTATCAGCATCAGCAGATGCTGTATCATCAGCAGATGCATAGTTCCAACCACCAAATTCATAAACTTGTCCAAGATTGTCTAAGTTTGGATTGGTTGGACCTTCTACTGGCGATTCAACTTCAACTGATTTCCCAGTCGAAGCATCTACCTTGTAAAACTTAAAGAACTTCATTGTTATTCCCGTGTTTATGAGTATTTATAAGTTATGAGTATTTATGCACCAGTTTTAATGGCAAGATATGTATAGTTTCCATCTACAAGACTCCATGTTCCTGGAATTTGAGTTGGTGATGAACGATCTACATTACTATTATCACCCACAGAACCAAAACTATTTTGTCCCCATGACCATAATGTTCCATCAGTTTTGATTGCCGTTCCCCTTGGACCTGGTTTATCCCATTGTGTTCCTGGAATTTGTTGTGGTGATGAGCGACCTACTGCATCATTTAAACCCAAATCACCAAAACTATTATATCCCCATGACCATAGTGTTCCATCAGTTTTAGTTGCAGTCGTTACATTGTTCTGTCCAGCTTCTACTTTAGACCATGTTCCTGGAACTTGAGTTGGTGATGAGCGACCTACTGTATCATTTGTTCCCTGTGATCCATAAATATTATATCCAGATTTCCAGAGGGTTCCATCGGTTTTAATTCCACTAAAAGTTGCATCATTTTGTTTGGAAACATGAGACCATGTTCCTGAAATTTGAACTGGTGATGAATAACCTACTCTATTATTTTGACCCAATCCACCATAAAAATTATTACCCCATGCCCATAGTGTTCCATCAGTTTTAAGTGCAAACGCTTGCCTCTCTCCACCAGTAACAAAACTCCATTGAGTTCCTGGAATTTGAGTTGGTGATGAGTAAGATATTAGACTATTTTGACCTAACTGACCACCATCATTTTTTCCACCAATTGCCCATAGTGTTCCATCATCTTTAATTGCGTAACCAGAACCTCTTGCTCTACCTACTTTGGACCAAGTTGTTCCTGGAATTTGAATTGGGGATGAGTAAGATACTGTACTGTTTTGTCCAAGATCACCATAATTATAACCCCATGTCCAGAAGGTATTATCAGCTTTCAGCGCATAGGTAGAAAATTCATCATATGCTATATTATTTGTCCATGTTCCTGGAACTTGAATTGGTGATGAACGTTGTACATTATCATTTTGTGCTAATTGTCCACCAGAAGCAGCTATTCTTCCCCACATGAACAATTTGGCAGCTGAGGAATAACTCCAATTACCTGCTAGATATTCGTCCCTTACTTCTTGTAAGTCCCATACACCTTTTTTTGTCATGATTCTATCCTCCTAATTAGGCCGTTTTGGCAGATAGAATTGCTTCTAATCTATCAGCCTGGTTTGCTTGTACCCTAACTTTATATCCACTTGGCAAGAACTTAGGTTGCTCAAGAATTTCAACAGTTGCATCGGCAGGAACTACCATCTCATATGCAAAATATCCAACGATGGTATTTCCAGAATCAGTCCATACAACAGTTGCCTTTACATCATTAGTTCCATCATCATTGGCAAGTAGAATACCTTGAAGAACAGTATCAGCAGATGCTGTATACAAGTCAGTGTAAGTTGTTGCAGCAGTAATATCTGTACCAACACCAATGAATGCAGAACTTCCAGTTTGTGGTTCTAATGAAATAGTTGCATGCAAATCCCCAGTTGCACTTGCTTCAAGTTGCAGTGTTTCGCCAGTGTTCAGAACCTTTGGTTGCTTCAACAGTTCAACAGAAGATCCTGCAGGAACTGGTACTGTATGTGAGATTGAATATCCACCAGCATACATTTGACCACTAATATCTGCACTACTCGTTCCATCAATATTCGTTACATGAATTGAATGAATGACAACAGCATCAGTTGCAGTATATGCAGTAGCCATAGAAGTGGTTACAGGATATCCAATAGCACTTGAAATGCCAGTATTAAACTGTCCTGATCCACCTCCACCACCTCCGGAGATGCTGATGTCAACTGTTGTTCCATTGAGTGCAAAAGTATTGCCAGAACCAACAAAGTTCAGGGTTGTAACAGGCCCTGTTGTGATTGAAGTTCCTGCAGAACTAATTCCAAGATTAAAACCACCAGTAGCAGTAACGATACCAGCAGAGTATACATTATTAACACTACTAATACCACAAGAGGTCAGATCTAGATTATCAGATGCTGCAATCTCCTGAATCTGATTTGCAGAACTATTAAAGATTAAAGGAAAGCGGTTTGCCATTGTTTTTTACCTTATGAATTTATTTAGAAACTAGCGGTTCCAATACCGGAACGAAGAGATATTGTAAGACCTGTACCAACAATATTTAATACGAAAGCCTGGGATCTTGCACCAACTGTCAGAGACTTATTTGCTGGTTGTGTAGGAGCAGCATCAACCCAAACAGATGTTGATCCAATACCAATCGTTGGTTCATCATAATAGATAAAGGTTCTTCCAAGATCTACACTAAACCAGAGGTCTCCATTACTTGGTCCTGTTGGAGAATCAGTGCTAATGCTGACTCTTGCTCCACCACCACCAGACCCACCATTACTTGGTGCTGAATCGACCCAGTTTGCACTTGTTCCATATCCAACTGTGGATTCATCATACCAGATGAAAGTTCTTGCATAGTCAGGACTATACCAAAGATCACCAGAAGTTGGTGAAGTAGGTGCTGCTGTACTAATACTAATAGAACCACTTCCACCACCAGTTATATGAAGAGTTCCAATTCCAGAGGAAATTGTAACAGTTGAAATTCCTGCTCCTCTAAAGTCGAGAATTGTTGCTCCCGCACCAATAAATCCACCTGCAGTTTGAAGTCCTACACCAGCTGCTGGCAATCCAGTTAGAGCAGATCCATCTCCTACAAAAGATGTTGCTGTTACAACTCCTGCAACATAGACATCATTACCAAAAGTAGAGAATCCTGCAATAGTCGAAAGACCAGTTACATTAAGACTGGTAATAACATCAGCACTAAATGTACTAATAGTACCACTTGTACCAATAATATTAGTGATAGTACCACTTGTACCAATAATATTAGTGATAGTACCGCTTGTACCAGTTATATTGGTAACAGTACCAATTGTACCACTGGCATTAATAAAATTCAAGTTGTTAATAGTACCATCAGTAGATTGCAAAGTTGCAATCGTACCAATACCACTAACATCTAAATCTAGAGCTACAATATCATCAAAGAAAAGATCATCTGCGTTAATATCACCACTAATCCTTACATCACCATAAACATAAAGTGCTGTTTGTCCTGTGCTTACAGGAGAACGAACTTCCAGTAAATATCCAGGTAAGTTTGTTCCAACACCAACAGAACCACCCACACCTAAAGCGGTGAGAGTGGTTCCACTTAATCCAACTTTTAAATCATTTACTACTTCTACATCATTAGCAAAAGTTGAGATACCAGAAGAATAGACGTATGTTACACCAATTCCACCCGCAACATCAAGAGTGCGCGAAGGTATTGTAGATCCAATACCAACATTTTTTGTAGAAGCATCCGCCAGAATGAGGTTCTCATTAACCTCAAAACCGTTCTTTACTACAAAATTTTTATTTACCCCCATGGGTTCACTATCCCCCGTGTGTTTCTTCTATTTAGTATAGAAGAAATGTCATATAATCTATGAAACGCCAGTGATAGTTGCGCTTCGTATAAAAGTATTAAATCCACTTCCTCTTCTAAACCAAGCTCTAAATTGATTGGAGTTAATTTTTGTCAAATGTTCTAACTGTATACCCGTGTCTCCACCAGGTGGGCCACCTCCCGCAGTTCTAGTAGAAATATTTGAAAAAGTAATCGAAGTATATGGTTGATTCATTGTTATAAGATAATGCTTTGAACTCAAATTTCCTCCCGCATTAGACCATCTGTCAGCTGCTGAGTTTCCTTGGGATACTATATTATTAATAGCTCCACTAAATGTCAAACTTGTTGTTTGATTCGTAGAATTGACAAAAGAATGTGAAAATGTGCCAGAAGTAATTAACGGTTTAAAAAATTTAAATATAAGAGAACTTTCATTTAGAACCTCTGGAGAAAAAGTCTGCGCGGTGCCCGACTTTCCCTGGTTTGAAGTCACGACTGTTACATCTGAAGAATGATAACCGGATCCACCGCCACCACCACCTTGAACACCACCTGCTCCACCTGTTGCTCCAGATCCACCATCTCCTCCTCCACCAAGTGCGCCACCCTTAGTGGAGCGATATCCACCAGTTCCTGATTTCCAACCCCTTTCAATTTGATTTGAGCTATTATTAACTTCTATACCATTAGAATGGCGATAGCGAACTTTTCCTATATTTTGGCAAGGAGAAAATCCTTGTTGAGCCCAATAATTTCCTATTGGACACCTTACAACTCTTCCTCCCGTTACTCTTGATGCTATTGGGTCAATATCTCTTGATTGATTTGTACTTGATCCAGTAATACCATTTTGTCCTAACTGATTAGGTTGAATATATGCTCCCCCAGGTCCAGCTCCATCTGCTGCTGAACCAGGCCTTTTACCAGCATTAGAAACTCCTCCTCCTCCACCACCACCAGTACCTATTAGTCCACCGTCTCCACCATTTCCAACAACAGCAATTAATGATGATTGTTTATATAAGAAAAACTCACCAGTAGATTGTCCAGCAATCATATATTCCACATTACGTTCGATAGTGAATCTAATTATAGAGTATCCACCCTCTCCCCCAATTCTGTAAAGATTGCCAAGAAAAAAATTATTTCCCGGCAAACCACGCATTTCAAGTTCTACTTCAATATCTTTATCTGGAGCATAAAATGCAATATTTTGAAAATTTGAATTCTTAGTAATTTTATATTCTACACCATCTTGCAAATTAACTGTTTCTATTGTTGCCTGAGTTCCATTGTTTACTGGATAATACTCAAAATTAAGGAAATTTTTATCTGCAGAACTAACAACATCAAGTTCTACAGCATCAGTGAAAATAGGAGAATTATTTGCTCTTGGATGAGACACTTTACACTTTAAATTATAAGTATCAACTTGACCAGATTCAATAGTTAAAGTAGGTGTTTTTGATCCAGAAACTTTTACAGGATCTCCACTCAATCCAATACTAGGATCTTGACTTGCAGATCCTGAAGGAAAGTAATAATTTGAAGCATATGACGAGGCAGTAGTTTGAGAAATACATGATAACGTTTTTGAACTTGAACTATTACCTACTTTGTTTTGAATAAAAACTTGCAATTGTTCTCCAATTGCTTTTGAGTTTCTAAAAGTACATAGATATACTCCATTTTTATATAAATTTACTGCTCCAACATCAGAATTTACAACAACACCTATAATATCACCATCAACTGGGTTATTAAGAATATTAAAGCGTGAAGTTTGTGAACCTACTTCAACCCTTGTTCCGGTTGCTTCACCAATCCCAAAGGGTTGGTTGAACCAAGCACACATTCTAACTCCAATATTACTATCCCATGCTTGATAACCTTGAGTAAAATGAATCTGATCCATAACACCAAACCAACCAGAAGCATTGTCCCAACTACTTCCAGAAACAGCAAATTCAGAAAAATATTTAGTATCAAAAAGAGGAGCTTCATATTTAATGGAGTTATTATAACCACCTCCTTGCGTTCCACTTGGTGGACAAATTGCAGTTTTAGTTCCTATTGTACCAGCACTTGACGAAGAACTAAATGCAGGTCCAATTTCGCTAACATCTGGAGAATAGAAAAAACTGCCAATTTCTGATTTTGTTGGAACCGACTCTCCATCCTCCAGATCAACACCAGATACTTGCCACTGATATGAAATCTCTTGAGTTGAGTCATCTGAAACATTTGCAGCCGATGTAAATGATGCAGGATTTCCCTGTGTTATGATTCTTGCCATTATTCTTTAGGTTGCTGAGTAATTGAAAGTGTTGGGTTAACTGTCAAAATTGCAGAGTTTGATGCAAGATTATCATTTACAGCATTTGGTGTTGATCTTGCAGTTCCTACAGTTACTGGAGATGTACTTGGTTGAACATATGCAGAAGGAATATAATCAGCAGTCAAATAAAATCCAGTTTGATTAAGTTCATCTGAAACTGCGTTTTCAATGACTAATGTTGTGGTTCCAGTTCCAGTAAAAATTGCTGCTTGAGATATATCTATTCGACCATTATCACTAAAAGTACCATCACTCAATGCACCATATTTACTGTTATACCATTGATAAGATATAGATCCAGTGTTACCAGAAGGATTTGTTGGAGTTTGAACTGGAAACGTTGCTGTTGCAAAACCAGAAAACTGTGCAGAATTAATTCCAGTAACAGTTGTTGATACTGGATGAGAGGTAAATCCTAAGACTGGACCATTAAGGTCCAGTATTGTCTGTCTTATACTCATTTAATTACCTCAAGCAAAGTTTTGTCCAACAACAAATGCATACCAAGTAGTTCCACCATCAAATGTCTTATATGTGTAGATATCTAATCCACTTACAGATGGAGATAAGATTGGGAGTAATCCCCCACCAGGCCATCTAACTGCAAGAGCACTACCACCATTATCCCTAACATCATCAAAATCAACTGTATGGAATGGTGAACCTGATGCACCTTGAGTGATCTTCAAAGTGAAAGAACTGCAATCAGAAGGAATGTTTTGTACAGTAAACTGAGTTACATCTTCACTTGTAGTCAAATTAAAGACCTGCGATGATGCAAGATCCAGGGTAACAACTCCAGAAGAACTTGTAATATCAATCTGATTTGCACTCGTTGTCTTAAATCTTGATAGACCCTCAACATCAAGTTTTGCTCTAGCAGTTGCAGTTCCAACGCCAATGTTGGCACTACTAGTGGTTATGACAGTTCCAGAAGTTCCAACAACAAGATCTGTTGTTGTGACAATACCAGCAATGATTTGACCTGATGTGTTCTGAATCTCGTAGTTACCAATAACTGTACTGAATCCAGTCACTGTTGCGTCATTGGCAGTAATAATACCAACAAATCTTGCTTCAGAATATACATGCATTGTAGTTCCAGAAGAACCAACTGCACCAACAGTCAAGTCAACATCATCATTTGGTCTTGTGGTTCCAATTCCAACCTTTAGAACTCCTTGCGGATAAATTCCTGTTCCAAGACCAGCAGCAACACCTTCCCATCTACTGTCATTTGCAAGGTTTGTTAGTCCAGAACCATCTCCAGTAAATGCTGCTGCAACAACAGAACCAGAAATATCTGCATTTCCAATAATGCGAAGTTTCTCACTATTTGCAGTTGATCCTATACCAACTCCATCGCCATCTACACAGAATAATGTTGTTCCCGAACCAACCTTAAGAGTACAATTCCCAATAGTCGTTGTTGCAATTCCAACCTTATCAAAGAGTGCAATATTTGCATTACTATCAAGACTTACACCACTAAAACGACGCCAATTATTAGATACACTATAGATCCAACCAACATAACCTCCATCATCTGGGTTTGCATTGTATACAACATCACCAGGATTTCCTGCGAGAGTAGGAGTTGAAATTCCAACAGTATACTTTCTAGAAACAGTTGTATCTCCTTGAAGGAATAATGAGTTAGCCTCCATTCCCTTAGTCGAAGTAGATGTTATTTTGTTACTAAAAATAACAGGACCACTAAATTCAGAAGTGGCATTACCATCAGATCCACCCTCAACTTTAATTGAACGATTAAAGAGTGCCTCAATTGGGTTGATAACATTAATACCCTCAAAGTTACTAATATCTTCACCAGTTACAGTTTGAATAGGAGTGTCGAAGATTTCTTCTTGACCAGTAATGGTACTCATCTTCTTATTTCCATTATAGGAAATACCCTTATCATTCATTCCCGTATAGAAGTTAATACCACCATCTCTCTTAAGAGATTGTGCCAAAAGTTCTTCTTGATCTGAAATTTGACGATCTTGTCTATCAGGTAAAGCAGTTGAATAGTTACCAGGACCAAAACCAACATATTCAAACGTGTGTCCAGAAGCGCGTGAAATGGAATGTCTTCTTAGTTCTACTGGATTTGCATCAATCTTTCTGATGACAGAATTTGTGGAATGTGTTCCAATACCAGATCCAAGCACACCACGGAATACACCAACAGAAACATCTGTTGGAGCAACAGTATCTTTAATCCTGAAAATTTCTTGATTGATGGTAAAATAATCACCAATTTTGAAGTCTAGAGACTGAAGATTAGTAATAGCAACAACATCTCCTGTAATGTCAGAAATAGTACTTGCCAATGTAGTGGTAATACCAGCATACATTGAATTCATTCTACCATTTAAGTTTTCATCAGTGCTAGTTACATTTCCACCATTTGATCCACTAGTTCTATATCCAAAGATTGTTCCTGTTGCTGTAGGAGAATACGTTCCAATTCCCAAATTAAGAGTAAAGAATGTTCCACTAGTACCAACAATATTATTAACTACAAAGTTTCCATTGTAAATTTCTTCATTTGCCCCTGTTAGACGAATTACATTATCAACTGACAGTCCATGAAAGTTATCTGTACCAACAGTAGCAATTCCACTAAATCTATCATAGTCAATAGAATTAACACGAATTGCTTCTCCAGTAGAATATAAGAATGCGTTTGTTGTCTCAGAATTTACTAGTCCAGAAGATCCTCCAGAATTTATAGTATTTGCAGAAACAACATTGAATGATCTAGCTATACCAATAGGTACTTCTGTAATCCTATAAAGATCATTGAATGGTTTGTATGTTTCTGAAGAAATACCTCCAACTTTTACAACTTCACCGACATTATCATAAATCTTAGTAACTTCAACAACTGCATCTGTAGGAGATCCAAAGGTTGGAAGTCCCTTAACTGCTAATGTGTTGCCAATTCCATATCCACTACCACCATTCATTACAACTACGGTTTGAACTTGGCCACTTGCATTGACACTTACTTTTGCAGTTGCGCCTTCACCAGTTGTTGATGCACCAATAGAAACTAACTCTGCATTGTAGAGATCTGCAACTGATCCACTACCATATCCAAGTCCAGCAGAAACAACACTTAAACGAGTAACTCTGTTTAATCCATGATTAATATCAGTGAAGATAATATGATCAGTGGAAGAAGAGGATGTAATATCAGTTACTCCAACAGCAACTCTTCTATCATCACGATATTTCTTATCAATAGTCTCTCTAGTGAGACTCTTACGAACATCATCAAGTTTAGTTTCTCCAATTAAATCAGAAGATGCATGAGTCACTGAAGGTGCAGGATCAGAGTCAGGATTGTCTCTGTTTGTTTGAGGATATAGTTCCTTAACTGGTTGAGAAAAATTTTCTCCTGTAAATGGAGATACATTTGGAGAATTTGAAGAGTTTACTGTAGTTAAGTAATAAACGCCATCCTGTTCTCCTGCAACATATGGTTGAATCTCAGATTCTCTATAAACATAATACGTGTTTTCATATCTCTTTCTTTGGAAATATGGAAGAGAAGTATTTCTTGTATGAACATTATTAGTAAAATCACCAGGATCTGTGGAAATACCAACAGTAAATGTTCTACTACTTGTAATTCCAGAAACAACAAATGATCCATTAAATCCAGAGTTATTTTTTCCAGTAGTATTATTAGTGCTAGTAATTTGATTTAATTGTACTTCAGACCCAGATGTTAGATTATGTGGCAATTCTGTTGTGACATTTGCAGTTCCACCTGTCCAGTTAACACTAGAAACAAATCTAAAATTTCTCTGCTGATTCTCATTTGATAATGATCCAGATCCAAAATATGTTTGTATTTCTGCATCTTGAGTTGCAATTGAAGTACCGGATTCTTGCAGAACAAATCCTTCGGTAGGTGGTCTTGCTATAGATCCTCCATTATTTTTTGGAATTACATATCTGTACCTATAAATCGTATCTACTGCATTTCTATTGTCAAGTTTACGATTAAAGAAGGTTCTTGCTGTTGCAGATCCAAGAGATGCAGTTCCCAATGCATTAACTGTAGAATAAATTGCATTGTCTGTAGATGCTGATGAAACTTGAACATACCACTGATTCTCAATAAAATCAAACTGAATTGGATGTCCTATATCTCCTGAGGACTTATCACTAACTCTACTTACAACACTTAAATCATCTCCAATAGTATTAAATGTCAAATTGCTTGGAGTTGATGCAGTATGCGATAAAGCATCTGATAAACTTTTTGCAACTTTAATCTGAGTATTTCCAATTCCAACATCATTAGTATCAGTAATAGCAAAATAGACTCTATTATTTTCAAGTCCATCTGGCAATTGTCCGTTTTTACCAAATATTCGTATTGACTCTCCATTTTGCAAGTTATGAGTGGAATCAAAACTTAAAACGTTAGATATATTATAATTTACTGAATATTTTTTGCTAGAACTATCCTGAGATCTTGGCATTACAATGCGAGATTCATATTCAGTAACTGTTCCACCAATAGCAACGAGAACTTTTAATTTGTCATTTTCCCCAGATCCAAATCTATATCCCTGAATTACATTCGGTGGAGGAGTATCTGAGTTATTTTGCTCATAAAGGTAAAGAGATCCAATAGATGATACTCCAACAGTTTTTGCAACGTCAATCGAATTAAATTCAATTGAATTTTCTACAATGGAAACTTGTTTTGGAGGAATAATATGTGAGATATAACCAAGATCATCTTGAGCAAACGCATTGGGTTTAAATCCAGAAGCTACAAGTGCTCTAGCACCAAAATTGGAGTTAGAGTTGGTGATTGACATGTCAGCACCACTCTCAGTGACGAAGTGTTCTGCAAATCCAATTGCGAAGATAGAAACATTTTGAAGAAGTGACCCATTTATAGCCTTAATATGAAAGTTTCTATATGAAGGTTTAAAAATTGATCGTGAATTAGTGTGTAAGTTTTCATTTCCAGAAACTGTGCTGTCATCATAAGCACCACTAGTTTCATTAAATTTTACAAAAGCATTGTCATCTTTTTGCAGACCAATACCAGTAAATTGGGCAAGAACCATGGATTTAAATCCAGTTGCCTTATTACCATCAGCTAAAACACCACACATTCCAAATACTGACCTTAAGGAAAGGTTGAAGATGTATGGAGATGCTCCAGTTACAGTATCAGAAGATAATATTAAGTTGGAACCAGTTACAGTTGGTAATGGATTAGATGGTGGATTTTGAACCTGATATGCAATTTCAGTCGCACTTAATTTTTCACTTACGACAAATTGTCCACTATATCCAGAGGCAGTAACTCCCTCAACTCTGAATGGAGTATCAACATCCAATCCAGCAACAGACTCTGTTGTTGTTACTGTGATAATATTAGTCGAAGTTATTCCATCTCCAGACTTAATACTTGAAATTCCTACTGATTGTCCAGTTGAACCAACAATACGATATTCATCAATTTTTGGTCGAATATCTAAACCAATAGATGGATAGTCAGGTTCGATAGATCTGCCTGATGCAGTACCATATGCCAATCCAACTTTCTCATAGTACATATCCAGATCAGTTCTGGTACTTGAATATACTTGGAAAGTATCATTGATATTGACACCATTTACACCATCTGCATATTCAAAGCAAGTTAGTTTATGGTGCGAAAAGTTTGGAACAAAGGTATTAGTCGTATAATCAAGATAGCACTGTCCATTAGGATCAGCATCGAACATTGAAAACTGCCATAAATAGCAACCACCAGTTATTCTGAATAGAGCACTTCTCTCAATGTTATCATTTACTGGATTTGGAATATATTTTGGTCTAATCTTAGTTTTACGAAGATCTAAACCAACAAGAGACGTTCCTCTTGGAATTATTACGCCACCATGAATAGAATTTAATTTATATAAGTCATTATCAGGTACAGATAAGTCGAAAACTGAAGTTAGGTCGAATGGAGGAAAATCGTTGGATGTTGTTCCATTTCTCAATCTATAATTATTAACTCCATCAGGTATCCATCCCGGCCTATTATCAACAATGTGATCTCCTGGATAAAGTAAAATCGTAGTTTTACCAAATCTATCATTATTAAGACCTTTTTGATATGAAAATCTTGCAGACTCAATCAGTGCTCTCTGAATAGTCTTAAAAGGTCTAGTAAGAGAATTACCTTGATTCTCAATACTATCTGTTGCATCCAAGTCATTGGGGTTAACGTAAAGAATCGTACCCCTTGATGACTTTAGAAAGTTATCTAATCTAGAGAGACCCATTTTTATTATACTTATAGTCCATTTTGATTATTTATCAAACAACAAAACCTCCCTATTACTAGAGAGGTTATGAAGCACACGGAAGGGGCTGGTTTTAGTATCACCGGATATATTTTATCAAGATTTATTTTTTTTGTCAACTTCAAGTATATATTCTACAGTATTTGCTACGTCTTCCATAGCATGTCTTATATTTGTTTGTTGTCCAGAATATTGTCCTATTTTTGTTACACCATTTTCAAATTCTTCAGAAAGAGTCCATCTCCATTTATGCATACTTTTAGAATACCATAAATTAATTTTCATATCTATTTTATTTAATATTAATCAATAGGGAGCAATTCTGGATTCTCCAATTCCAGATCATATAATAGTGGATTGCATTCTTCCAACATAAGATAAATTGATGATCTATATAGATCTTCTTCTTCATATGCCTTTCCAATATTTGCAATCTCAATTATTTCGGAATCATGAATTACAAAGTCTGGTAGATCATCAAAAGTAAAAGGAGAATTTTGTATAAAATACATTAATACTATCTGAGTTTTTTCTCTATACCAGCAATATTTTGTAGATATACTATATTTCATGGGATTATCCTATACCCCAAAATTTATTTATGAAAATGCGAGTAGGGAGACTTGAACTCCCACGAGCATATAGCATAGTCTTCTGTTTTAGTCAATACCCGTGGCCGGACTCGAACCGGCACTGTAAGCATTTTAAGTGCTCTATCTCTGCCTTTGGATTACACGGGCAGTAATTACAAGGTTCTTTCCAACCTTTCAGTTGGTTGATCGGGGAAATCCCTAGGACGACTATCACCAGCATTATCAGTTCTAGGAGAACCTTCGTTTGCTTTCACAGTATGTTGATAGTTCACTCTCTTGTATCTCAACCCTAGAGGATCAGGCATCCAGTATGTTACCTGCCATTCTTGTTCGGGACATAATTCAAGATGTTTTTCTACTGAATGATTGAAGATACCCATCTGAACGTGCCCATCATGAGTCACACATTCATTATTACCAATACTAACTATGAATAATTGTTTCATTCATTTTCACCTGTCCAAGTGGGAGGATGAAAGACACAATATTCATTGAATGTGATTTTCATCTCTTTTTCAGTTAGATTGCAGTTTTTTGCTGCTTTTGGGAGATTCCATTTGGCAGAGAATAACATTTCCATAGACTGTCGGGTTTCTGGCCTCATAATAATAACACTCTAAAATTTTGTCGTACATTTTGGGTAAATATGTATTCATAAAAAGTAATGGGATTAAAAAATTTGCCGGAGTTTTTTTCGCCCAAAAATGGAATTAAAGTTGCATTTTGGTCAGAGAGGATTTGCATACGCAAGTGTTTCTTCATCAAGAAGATCACGACAAAGTTCAAGAACACCCATAAACTGATCCACAGTTTCACATTCAATCACACGTTCATCACCTTGTTCAGAGTAAATATAAAACTTACGCTTCACTGGATCGACCACGCACCTGCTTAGAAAATCTTGTTCCATGTGATCCATTTGTTTACCTGCTTATTATAGAGCATCTGAGAGCGCGTGTCAACCTACTTATTGATACTGTAGATTGAGTTGTCTCCGGGATAATCATCAATAGAAGTTCCTTCATACTCAACGATCAATCTCTCACCATCCAGTCTCTCACCATAAACATGATAGAAGCAGTCAATGGGCATACCACCATGTGACTGGAGATAAATTTTTTCTTCATCAAATCTTTTTACGATCACATTTTGATGAGATCCAACAGGAGTTAAATTGACAGTAACTGTAGTCCAATCTACCAACCCCTTCCAATAAGATGGGTATGAAATTTCATTTCTATTAGTAACTCTACCTCTAAAATAAACACCAGATTCTGGTCCCTCTAAACAAACATGACGAAGACGATATCCTGTCTTTGTTGGGTGTGGAATATCGAATGGTTTTCTTGAGGTTAGTGTGATACCACCTGCAGTTACCTCAGAAGCTACAATATTTCCAGTAATAGTAATATCACAATCACCAGTTAAAGAATTTGTAACGATAAAGTCATCAATTTTTGCAGCAGAATAGTAATAAGGAGTACATGCACTCTCCTTAGGATACTCATCCTCATTCTCTATTCTAATTTTTGCAATATACTGAGGCACGATGGCAGATGGTGATCCCCATGCAGCTCTATCAATACAATCTGGACCTGGTGGTCTACTTGAAGGAGCAAATTCCATTGACATTAATTTTCATCCTCAACTTTTTTTACTGTTTCTTGTACCATATTTTTAATTAAACCTTCAACATAGTTATGCTCAAAATTGAACGAATAACCTTCATTACCATTTGGATAGTCTTCATGAGACTCTCCCTCATATTCTACAACAAGATCATCATCAAGTCTACGTGCAACAATATAATAGTCGCCTTTAATAGGACCACTTGCGTTATTTCTAACCACAACCTGTCTTTCGTTGACAATTTCTTTAACAAAAAGTTCTTGCCAACATCCTATTGGAGTTAAACTAATAGACATATCGTTTTTGTTAACAAGGCCATCCCAGAATGTTGGAAGATCAATAATACCGTTTGGTGGAATTTTTCCTCGACAATAAACTGCAATCTCAGGACCTTCAATACAAACGTGTCTCAATCTCCATCCTTTTTTATTCGGATGAGGCATATCAAAAGGGAGATCTTTTTTAAGAGACAAGACATGTCTACCACAACTTCCAATTACTTCTCCTTGTGCTTGAACATTAACCATCGCTGTCACATTACCTGCAACATCAGTATTACCCATCAATGCTGAAGGACCTGAGACTGCAAAAGAATATGGATTATTAATTCCATAACACATTCCACCAGGAACAACGGGTGTGGGTGCGTCATCGTTCACTAGTGGACCAACATTAAGTGCCCCATATGGATAAGGAAAAACTGTTGGACTTCCTGTGACGACGGGTCCTTCCATCATTGCAGATCCATTTATCTTTGTTGGACCCTCTCCAGTAGCAATGCAAAGACCTGCACCAACTTTCAGTTGGCCACCTATGTTAAGATCATCAAAATTAAAAGACATTATTACTCTCCTTGTTGTTTGGTCTGATAGTTCTGTCCACCGACTTTGGAATCTTTGAGGGCGCAACCATCAGTTACTCCTCTTATGATAGATCCATACATTTTTAAAACACCGTTTGCAACAACTTCTCCTGTTCCAGGAGTACATAGTTTATAATGATTTTTAGCATTAGCAAGAATTTTTTTGGCATCTAATTTTATAGTTTCAGTAGCAGTGATTTGAATATTTCCTTGACTATTATCACCCCTAGCAATGAGTTCTATATCATCAGCCTCCATTCTAATTTTTCCATTCGATGCTTTAATGATAATATTACCATTCTTTGCCTCTAATATCAAGCTGTCCTGTGCTACTTCATTATCACTTCCACATTCAACTTGGAAATTGCCAGGGGATGTTGATGTTGTCCATCCTTTTCTTTGACCATCTTTATCCAATGAAAATTGATGACGGCCGTCAGGAGTATTCAATAAAACTGCTGCTGTTACATCACCTGGTTTATGAATATGACCAAGATTAATTGACCCATGATCATTTCCATAGCCTATCGCAGTATAATTTTGCTTGGCAGTATCTGTTGGATTCTTTTTTTCAGATCCTCCAGATAATTTATTATTGTCAGTGTTTCTAGATGTTGGCATTTTATTTTACTCTATATTATATTTAATCATTGTCAATTAAGTTTTCTGGTGTATTGGGAATATCAAGTCTAGGATCATTATTAGTAACGTCTGTACCCTGTCTCTGAATTGCAGATGGAGGTGTAGTAACCTGAGAATCAATGCTCTCTTGAAGAGTTCTGTACACTTGAACAAGATCTCCAGGTGTTTCATAGAATCCAGCATAACTGGCTCCATTTTTATAGAATACTGCACCAAAATATGCACGTCCATCTATATAACCAGTTTGTTTCAGTCCAACTAAGTCAGTAACCTGAATTAGTTTATCTTCATCAACAACAATAGGATCTCTTACAACTTCAAACTGAGGTCTAAATGTTGCATTTACTCCAGTCTCAGTTTCCATCCTGATATCAGGATATTTAGTAAATCCTAATCCTGGATTTATAATATCCACATTAGTGATTCTACCAAAAGTATCGCACCTGTATGAAAGTTCCGCTCCATTGCTTGGTTCAATAACAATTTCATCTGTACCACAATTATAATTGATACCAGTATCTTCAACTTCAATAGATTTTAGTCTTAACGAAACTGGATATGTGGCAATTTGATTTGGATTTAAATCTGGGGCAGGAGATTCATACCCATTTCCAGGATCATCAACAATAACATCAACGATAGTTCCCTTTCCACTAATTAATTTTGGACAAGGTGGGGGAATGAGTATCGCAGAAATAGCAACAGGATTTTGTGTCCAAGATTTGGATCCATTAGAAACTCTAACCTGCTTTTGAATAACAAAACCAAACCCTGTTGGATTTTTCAAGAATATGTCAGTATCACCTGGAACATTTTCTAGTTTTACAACAACATCATATTTCCCTGCACTAATAGTGGCTTTCTGAACTGTGGGTTGATTTTTAAAAGTTCTAGATTTAGCAACTGAAACATTATTTACAAATACTTCTGCAATATTATCACTTTGTAAGTAAATATCATATTGTCCTGTTAGTGGAAAATCTACTCCTGAAAAAGTATAATCCTTTGTTCCATTAATTGCAGGATTATCTTCATTTAGAGGTGGTAAAAGAGGAGAAACTCCATGATTGTTCATAAATTTACTCCACCTTTCATCCTTATAGTGGAATAGTGGAGGTCCACTATAAGTAACACCACCTATTGATGCTCCACCAGATAGTCCACCACTAACATTTTGTTTTTTGCCACCCTTAACAATGAATGTGCATGATGCACTTTGAGATCCATTTTTTAAGTTTATAAATTCTCCTTCACTTGGAGTACAAATCAAATCTGTAAAATCATTATCATCAGATTCTTCTATTTTTATAGAACTGCCACTACTTTTTAATTTTATTCCTTCTTTACTTTGAGGACTAAAAATCTGAACACTATATTCTTTACCAACTTCAACTTGTTTGGTAACGTTTGAATTTAACTGAGGTCCATTATAAGATTTTCCCTCGTCAAGTCCAATTTCTGATATTACAATTCTGTTTGCAAAATCTGCGGAGGTAGTAATAGAAAAAGTAACTTCTTTCTTCTCAGAAGTCTCTGTAATTGTTGCAGGTGCTTGGAAATCTTTTGATCTTAATATTTTTTTGGTAACAAATTTAAAGGTTTCAGTATTAGCATTAATAAGTTCAAGAGAAATTGTATGATTTCCTTTAGTTAAAAATATACTTTGAAATTTAACTTTGTTTCTATGATGTCTCCATATAATATCTCCAGATCCTTTAAGATCAAATGCTACATTACCATCAACAAATATCTTTGCAATATTATCTCTCTGAGCAGCAAATTTATAGAACCCGTCATATGGAATTTCTATAGGCCAAGAATTGGTAAAAACAATTCCTCCCGCATCAGTGTTAGGTTCTCCTAAAGGAGGAACAGGAGATATTGCATATCTATTAAAGAAATCTGTCCAATAAAATCTTCTATCTTTACCGAATTCTCCAAGTGCATCACTCCATGAAACTGGCCACCATCTTTGAGAGGATGTTGGAAATCTAGTTGTCCATATTGGATTGTTTGGACATCTACCTTCTTGTGCAGGAACTGGTTCTTGGGGAATTGGGGGAAGAGGTGCATCAATTGTAACAGAAACTCCAGTTGGATTATCGTTCCAGGGTTGTTTTTGTAAAACATATGACTGTGCAATTGATCCCAACACAGTCATTGCAAATCCCATTGGATTTCTATCTTGTTGGCCAACTCTGCCAACGTTATCATCTTTTAATGGGCCATCATCAGATTGTTCTAATACTACAGTAATATCATATCTTCCTGCATTTATAGTTTTTGAAACAACTAACTTTGAACTTCTAGGGCCACCTGATTTCTCTATGACAATATCTTCTTGTGAAGATCCAGAAATAGTAATTGTAGCAAAATCATCTGCCATTATCTCAAAAGTGTATACACTTTTGTCTGGGAAATTTACTTGAGGCCATTTAATAGTATATGCCCCAGCAAAACTTTGAGTTCTTGTTTCGATAGAATTTGGATTTACCGGAGTAATTCCAAATGTATTCATAAAGTTATTATCTGCATACAAATTAGATGGGTTTGTTCTAAACAAAACTCTATTAGATCTACTAATAAAATCAGTCGTAGTAAAAAGTTCTTTTGATGGTTGAGTAACAAACCTTGCAGATTGTGCTGCGACTGCTGCTTTTACAACTCTTGCTCCAGAAAGTTGCTCTGCTGTTAATGCCGTAAATTTAGCATTTACATCGTCACCATCAGAATCAAACATATTAATTCTTTGTTGTTTTTGATCCGGATTTGGACCTGTATCAACAATTACGGGACTTTTAGAACCAGATGCTGCGCCATTAATTGATACTTTATATTTTTTATTTGCTCTGAAAATTCCAAATTTTTCAACAGATCCCCTTTCTTTCTCTTTCTTTCTATCAAAAAATAAAATTCCTTCTTCTGTATCCACCTTTATATTATCAACTGCAATTCCAGCATTATTTGGATTGTCATCAAATTCCAACCTAAATCTAATCTTTACTAAATCATTCCCCCCTATAAGTATAAAGAATCTTCCACCTTCTTTTAAGAATATACTTCCAGGAGTTTGCTCTTCAGTTACAGCTGCCTGAGCCTGTCGTGCAGGAGCAACAAGTTCTTTATAAACTCCACCATTTTTTAAATCGATTCTAATCTGATGGACACCTGCTTTAATATACTTACTTGCCTTTGATGGTGCTTCATTAAAAGAAGCCAAAGACATTATTTTTTCATTGTCAACATATAAATCTTTTATAGCACCATCACCATTCCCTCTAAATTTATATTGCCCATCATAAGGAAAGTCTTCTTCCCATTCCATTTGAAATAATTCAGTTGCAAAATCAGATCCAGGAGCAGATGAAGGTGGAACAGGAGAAACTGCATATCTATTCATGAATTTGTTCCAAACAAATCCCGCATCTATTGTTGCCTGAAGATTTCCTGGACCTTTTGCATCTTGAAATTTTCTATATGGTTCATCAGTAACTTTATGAATAACTTTATTAACTTTATCGGTTGCAGTAATTCTTAATGGAATTTCTTTTCTAGTAGTCCACCATGGTTTACTATTTTGTTGAAGAAAGTTTTGATATTGCTGTATCTCTCTACGAATAGGGTCATCAGATAAACTAGCATATAAAGATGGGTCCCATTCTCCAATAGATTTTCCATTGGGATCAAATCTTCTTCCAAATCCAGAAGAAGTATCATCATCTATAATATAATTTTCAAAATCATCTTCCTGATCATAAATCTGAAATCTTTCTGTAACATCTCCCAACACAGATCTAACTACAGCCCCTGCGCCAATACCACAACCATCCTTTACCTCAGTTATAGGTGCATATTGATAACCATGCCCTCCACGAATTAAATCGACGGCAAGAAGAGCACCATCAGAACCAACAATAGGATTTCCCTGAACACCTACTCCCCCACCACCATAAAAATATGCCTTAGGTGGACCACATTCTGTTTCAAATTGAATACCTTCACATAAACTTTTTTGATTTCCACCCAAGTCTTCAATTGTTAATGAATTTACTTCATTTATATTCAGATATCTTATACTTTCTCTCGTCTTTAATATAAAAGTGGATCCTGGATTACTCTTTGCATAAATGTTAGCTTCCCTTTTAGAAACTCCGTCAATAAAACCCCTCTCAGTTGAAATATATCCAACTTTAATATCATTATCCGTGGGTTGACTGAAGATATTAAACGACATAAGTTTCTATATTTGCACTTTATCAATCCTAATAATATTTATGAGACTAGTCCATAACAAGATCTGGTTCATTTGCTGGAGGTTCTGCATATGGTTTTTCATTGGATCCTTCAGTGACAGAATTTGTAGAGTTAACAGCAGCATCACTGACAGACTTGGAATTTGGAGACTGCGAGTCTGGTTGCCCAGCACCACCTCCACCAAAAGTATAAAAATCAGAAACTGCAGGCGTTGCGGAGATCTCACATCCAAAAATATTCATTTTTATATTTTGAAATTGTAAAGCGGCTGCCATACTACCACCAATATCACCAATCATTCCATTGATGTCTCCCAAAGCATTACTAACACCCGCCATTTGATTTTGTGCGTCATCAATAAAAGCATTTACATTTTCCAATAAAGAATTATTTGCATCATCAATTTCAGTTCTTTTATTTGCCAGCACATCACCAACTAAAGTTTCTGCATAGCACATGGGAACATTTGGTTTACTAATATTTTTTTGATTTGGATTGCTAAGTCTATCTCTTGTTTTCTTCTCTATATCATCAGGTTTAATTGCATCGAGTAACATCGACTCAATTAAGGAACATAAATTTTGTGTCAACTTATTATAAAGACACAAGATTAACTCACAAAGTTGTTCTTTAATATCAGCAAACTGAAACCTCATACTGGATGGTAAAGCTGCAACTGCTTTTGTTAAAGCTTCATTGAGTAATTTCAGAGCATATTCCATAACCTTATCAAGAATTATTTTCATATACTTTGCTATTTCACATGATGCAAGATGAATTAATTTTTTTAAATCTAGCATCCCAGCTGCTAGAGAAACAGCATCAATGTAACTTGATATTGCATTCATATACTTATCTATTTTTGTCAATAGATTATCCAAAGCAGTTTGAATTGCTTTAATTGATGATCCCACAATATCATCAGGTTTCATTAATATAATTTTTTCTTGATATTTCTCATCACGTTTCACATCTGCTGCGCTTAACCTGTGAGGATTTCCAACACCCTCCATTGATGCTCCAGGAGAAGAAGGAGCACTAGGAGAATTTGCCTGAGAGCAACGATTTTTAATTCCATCAGCAACTTTCTGCTGAACAAAATCATCTTTTTCCTTACCAGTTAAACCTTGCCTTTCAGATTCTGCTCTTGCGCTTCTAGAATCAGCAAATTGCTCATTGGTTAATGCTTTATCAGGACGTAATCCAAATTTATTTGTTGCTACTCCGGGAGGAGCAGGAGAACACTCAGTGGATTGGTTTTTTGATTTTGGTTTTTCTGTTGTAAGATCTTCGTCAGGTACTTTTTCTCTTGCTGCAGGTTCCTTAGTAACAGACCCCGAACTATATCCACTTGTGGGTCCAAAATTAGAATCTGTTGTCCCAATTTTAGTCTTGAGAACTGTTTGATCATTGTTTCCCAGAATCCCCATGATAACAGGAACTTGCTGATCCTGCCCATCAAGGAAAAATCCAAAGACAAAATTTCCCTGTCTTATGTTTGGAGTTTGTTTGGCATTTGTTTGACCGCCACCAGCAGTCACAGGATACATCACCTGCGCCCACGGAAGTTGATCTGATGGAATAGTTTCCTCTTCCTTGTCATGAAGTCCTATAATACGGACTTTGTACCTTCTACCCCATCCTGGAACAGCATCCTTACCTTCAAATTTTCCGGAAAGATGATTGTCTCTCCAAACAGAATCATCAGCAACTTGGCCGATCCACCATAGGAAACTTGCTCCTAAAAAACCCGAATTAAATAAAGATCCTCCTTCCATTAGATATCAATCTTCATAAATTCTACATTCATCTGCTTCTGGATTTTCATCACAGTACATTTCAAACATTGATGGATCATGATGATCTCCTTCTGCAATATCTTTTGCATGCTCTTTAGCATAACGTTCAAGATGTTCTAGTTCATCTACAGTATGACGACGCATTTGTGGCGAAGTTGATGAATTATCAAGAATTTTTTTATCGTCTTCTATGTGCTGTTCGATTGTTCTTTTTTCTGTCATAATTGAATTTTAAGAGTGATTTCCTGTTCTACCAAAAGAATCTCTCACAAGATTTAGTTTAGTATAAGTCTCACTTTGTGTTATGTAGTGACATAAGTCAGATATAATATATAGTCCACCATTTTGTTTATTTATATCATCATTTTTTATATCTGTCTGTAGTTCTGGTACGTCTAAGAATATAACGTCTCCTGCATGTAGTGAGAAATCACCAGGTATTGTAATTTTTGCTTGTTGAGAGTACAACTGATTATACCTCATAATTGACTGATTGAGTATTGATTGAGGTTCAAAGTTTTGTTCTCCTGACTTTTTCACTTGCTCACTTCCTTTCCCCTTTCCACCACCGGTAGGAAGAGTTCCTCTATCCAAAAGCATATATGTTGTTCTAGAAAAATCTTTATTACTACCACTTTTATTAAACTCATCATTCAACTTTGGCAAGTCCTTTCCCGCAGTCTTATATGCCGATTTCTTTTGATCTGCACTAGGGGTAATGACTTGATATGTGCAGTTGAATGGATCAAATAAGATTGTCCTAGTAGAAAATGCTCCCATCTGCAATTTTTTTTGCACGTCAATAGCATTATCTTTACTGTATTCAAGAGCTTTAACATCATAACCCTCAGGTATATTCTGTCCTCGGCTATCTGGAGATTGGTTATATATTATTGATTTCTTTTTTTCTTGAGAAAGAAGTCCATCAATAGATTTAAATTTAAATCCTTCATAAGTTTCAAAGAAAAAGTATCCTGCACTACTGCCCTTCTTTTGATTGTCTGAGGATACTGAATTTTTTGATAACCAGTTTAAAGTGTAATAAGGTTTCTTATTATTGCCACAAAAATTATAATTATTTGACGTTGATTCTATGTCCAACTTTTTTTTAGTGGCAAGGTAATTTTTATCAGTCAATACTCTTCTAATATGGTCAGATACTTTACCATCAAATCTATTATTCAATCTAACCTTTTCATTCATAATAAATTCTTTTGAGGTTAGACTAAGTTGAACAGCTGATTTTGTAGAATCATCTCCAAAAGGTGTGACATTATTAATGTACATATGATTTTCTAATGCATCACTAAAATCTAATGTGTTTTCATTATTGTCAGTAAATTTTAGATATACTCTTTCTTCACCTACAATTGGAAGACCATCTAGTGCAGTCTTACCATCAATAGAATTTCCAGTGTCAGCAAAAATTACTGTCGCACGGACACTATCCTTAAGAATACTTTCATAATACATTAAATTAATAAATCCACCAACAACACTGACAGATTTTCCAGTTTTATTTGAAACGATATCTATCTTTTTAATAAAAGATGAGTCAGAACTTTTAGATGTTATGGAATTTGCCATTTAATATTGTACCTCGTATTACTATTTAACAACCAGCATAAAGTATTTCATTCCATTCACTTTCAGAACTAGAAGATGCAGAAAAATATCCACCAGATGATTTTTGATATCCAGATTTATCTTTTTCGGATTTGGTTGGGACTGGAATCGGAATAAATTCCTTCACATTCCCCTCATAACTTGCATAATTTCTCAACACTCCCAAAGCACCGTTGTAGTCTGCTTTGTTTAGTGCTGCTAAGAATCCTGGAACATTATCCTCAAGAGCCTTGGTTGTATCTGCATCTAAAACAAATTCAGGACCACCCATATTTGCAAACAATCCCTTACCAATCATGCCACCTTTATCTCTTACCTCAATATGCATATGTGTTGGGTGTCCGTGTGCTCCAGGTCCGTTCTTGCCTGTTTGATCTGCTACGCCCCAACTATCATGAATGAGAAGTTTATTTCCCATATTACCATCACTATAAACTGAATCTAAAACACTACGATATCTTGCTTTAGAGTCCTCAATTGAACCTCTCCAATCAGTAACATCAATTGCTCTGCTATCATAATGACCATCACCTTGATGAACATTAGATACGGATCCCTTTCCTGGAGTATATGTTCCACCAGATGGTGTTGCAGTTTTAGTAAAGTCTGGATGTTCTGCAACAGAGAATCCTTTAGATACAAGATCCTTTCCTATATTAACAATGTCACCACTCTTTTTGACATCAAAATTACCTTCTCTCCTTCCCCCACCCAATCCAGATCCAGAATATCCAGATTCAGATTCATTAGATTCTGGTTTTAAATTATATTGATCTAAGTTTGGTGAAGATTTATTCGGATCTTCAGGGAAGAAAGATTTGATTAACAATGGAACCATTGATAATGGATTATGAAGTTGTAATATATTTGGAAACTTATCTATTTGACCATCCTTTCCTCCAGCATATCCAACATCTTTAAGGAAGTCATACATACCAGTTACTTTTGCAAAGGCAGTTGCAGCAGATCGTACTCCACCAATACCAATCAAAGGTATCGGATGTTTCTTTAAAAATTCTGGGAAGAATCTACCAAAACCATCTCCTAGGAACTTAACTACTGCAGCTCCTGCCTTAAAGATTCCAGATAATGCTTGCTTTAATAATTCAAATGCCTTCTTAGGATCACGTTTAACAATAGTATAATAAAGAAGATCTCCAACAAAGGCACCAATTATCTCTCCAAGTAAAGTACCAATTATAGGAATGGGTATAAAGGTTCCAAGTGCTCCCCCAAGTGCAGCACCACCTGCTTTGAATAATGCTTGACCAACAGGTTCTCCAGATAACAATGATACAATTGCTACAATAATAGGACCAAGAATTGGTATTCTACTTAAGAACTTTTTAGCTACTGGTAAACCAATCTTAATGGCAGGTGATATAACTTTTGCTGCAGGACCAAATAGTTTTATAGCAAACTGACCAACTTTTGTTGCTGCTAATTTTCCACCAGCAGAAGATAATCCCTTTCCTATAGCACCAGATACAGTAGATAATCCCTTTCCTATAGCACCAGTTGCTCCCTTTCCCAAGAGTTTTAAACTTATTCTTTTTATAGCTCTTGTTAAACCACGTCTAAAAAGAGATCTAAATGTTCCAACTAATCCAAATAATCCTTTTCTTAAAAAACCAAACTTAAGAAGAGCAAGTCCACCAATGATGGCAGCATTGAAAAATGTATTTAAATTTTTAGATAATGTATCAAATTTTTCTAATCCCTCTTCACCAAAAGTATCACCAACCCATCCTCTAAAATTATCATAGAGTTTATAACTCCAGTCAATAAATGTAACTAGTCCATCAAATATTTTTCCACCAACATCAAGTACAAAGTTTGCCATGGACATAAGTCCTTCTATGGCACCTTGAACTTTTTCACTGTCAAACCACTCAACAAGTTTAACTAATCCAAACCCCAAGGCAACATTCAAAATAAAATCTTTTATTCTATCAAAGAATGAAGGAACTGGTATTTTTAATTTTAATTTTGTATCTTTAGTATCTTTCTTTTTTTCTAATTTTTCTTCTGTTTTAGATCTTTTACTTGCTTCGTCTGCTCTTTTTTCTTTAGCAATATTTTTCTTTTTTGTATCAATAGATTTCTTTAAAAATTTATCTATACTAATAGTTTCTTTTTTTATTTCAATAATACTATTTGATTCTAAATTTTCACCAGATTTTGTTTTTAGATTTGGTTTTAATTTTTCAATATTTATTGTCGATCTCTTTATAGCAAGAGAAGAAGAACCCTTAGATGGAGGTAATAGTTTTTTAGAGTCTATAGACATCTATTACACTACCCCCAAAGTTTTTATTTTGTTTATTGAATTCATAGCATCTGCAGCAAATTCTGGTATGTCATTACTAGCTGCGACACCAGATTCAGAAGATTTCATAAAGTCGCTATTAATCATATCTCTAAGGTTTGAGATAGTAGCAGTTGCAGACTGCAATGTGGGAGGTGAAATTTTTGGTCTCTGAGTTGCAGATGTAATGCTCCCTGCACCACTAGAACTACTACTAGAACTACCACCACTTGATGATACTATAGAACCACCTCCAGGAGCACTATAATTTGGATTGGCACTATATTTTTTAAATTTATCTATCCTATCTTGCAGTCCGTTATATCCACCATTAATATTTTTAGTGACAGTTTTAACGTCACCTCTTCTTGCTGCTTCACGATTAACTCGCTCTTTCCAATATGCAACGGCAACATCTGCAGCAATATCAGGTTTCTTTGCCAACTCTGGGTTGCCTGCTAAATCAACTCCAAGTTTTTTTCCATAGTGAGTGTAATTTGCACGTCCAGTAAGTTGGATATAACCCCTTCCCTTATATCTTTTTCCATCGCCAGGTTGAGTATTGCCTAGATCAGAACGCCCTTCGTAATTTGACCCGTCATGTATTTCCTCATCATATCTAAAGTTTCCACTTTCATGTGCCATCTGTGCGAGGAACATTGCTCTCTCTGTGGGATCCGTATATCCTGCCTTATCCATTGCTGCTTTCAGTGATGACTCATTAAATCCACCACCACTACTACTACTACTACTACTACTACTACTACTACTTTCTTTTGGAGTTTTTTCATTCATACTGGTTTTATTACCAGTTCCAGCCCATCCCAAAAAGTCCCACCATGCTTGTCCCTCATTAGAAGGTTCTGGTCTTACACTATTTCTACCACCTGGTTCTTTGTTTTCAGGAACTTCCCCTCCAGATGATGCATATAAAGTACCATTAGAAATCATTGGGCGATTGGTTCCTCCACCCATAGTATTCATACTTGCTAAAGCTCCTGTTCCAAATTTTTGAACAGCACCTCTACTCATCACAAACTCACCGGGTGAAAGCATTGCAGGAACAGTATCTTTGTTAGGACCACTTCCTGGAACAGAACCACCGTTCTTCATTTGAACAGGTTCTTTGAGATTCTTAGTCTCTTCTAATTTTTTATCTGCTTCTTTTAATTCTTCAGGAAGTATACTATCAACATTGGTATCATCACCTGCTGCTTTTAAATCCTTTTCTGCTTTTTTAGCATCATCCTCAGTTTGACTTCCAAACCCTAAAAGTTGTTTCGTTGCATCAATTAATTTTGGAATAAAGAACACAGCTAATCCAGTTATACCGACAATCAATCCTACAGGTCCAAGTAGTGCTCCACCAAATAATATTAATGCTCCAAGTAAGGAAGGCCACCAATCCTTAATGAACCTAAAAACTGTACTAATTTTTTCTTTATTTTTTTCGTCAGTAAACCAATCAAAAATTTTAATCGCAATTGCACCTAAAAATACTGTACTTAAATAATTTAAAATTTTATCAAACATGCCCTTGACAGGTGCAAGGACTTTAGATATTGATTTTTTAATTCCTTTGAATATGTTTGATTCTAATTTATTTTCTTTCTTAGATCTTTTTTCTTTTTCAGAATCCTTTTGTTCTTTTTTATTACTCTTATCTTCTAATTTTTTTTGATTCCCAAGAGATTCTCTAATTGATATTATATTTTTTAGTATATCTTTCAGAATTTCTTGATTATTTTCACTTTCACCAATCTCTTCAGACTTAGCAGGTTTAATAAAATTTGCTAGAGAAGTCTTGGGAGATTTTACAATTGCACCACTACCTGGAAGTGACTTTTGGGATTCAGATTCTTCAATATCATCTTTAGATTTCTTTTTCTCTAAAACTTTATCTATAAAATTTTGAAATCCAATCTTATCATTTCTCTTTTTAAATGCTTCCTTTCTATCTGATGGGGATATTTGTTCTCCATCAATAGTTCCTGATGATGTTATTTCTTGAAGGTATTTTTCATATCTATCTTCACCAAAAAACTTTGCAGGGGAAATGGATCCACCCTTACTAGGACCTTCTTCTCTTATTGATTTAAGGAGGTCATCCAGATCCATTTGATTGCTGCTGCTTTAATTTTTCTTCCTCAAGATGCTGTTGCAATAATGCAACATAGATGTCTCGTTCCCAAGGCATCATATTTTCAATCTCTGTCAATGAGTATTTATGGTACTGCATAAGGGCAAAATTGAGACGAAAGTAATTCTCAAGATCCATATGGATCATGCCTATGCGAAAAAAGATGCTAGACCCTCAAGTACAACTTCATTTTCAACTCCAGTGTTTGGATTTGTTACCTTTAATGTATGAGAAAGTTTTGGCATTGTTTCAAAAAACTTTTCAATATCTTTAAACTGGAAAGAGTTCATAGACTCAAGAAATTCTTTAACTTCTTTTTTTGAACAATCTGCTGTAGCCCATACTTCATCCTCAGTAAAAATTTTATCAATGCAAGATGCAATTAAATCAAACGACTGATCCATTGCATTCTTATCACCAAAATCAAAATTATTTTTAATGAACTGATCCAATGAAGGATACTTCAATTGCATCATCAAATTATCATCAAGTTTAATTTGATTACTATGCTTATCATTTTTTTGAACTTTAATGTCATCAAGATCAATTTTAATTGATACCTGAGTCTCTTCATCATCTGGACAAATAATATTTACATCCAACTCTTCGCCAACAGATTTTCCACGAATATTTAAAAACAAATATTCAATGTCAAATGTGGGAAGATTTTCTACTTTAATACCTCTCGTTAAAACACAATTTGAAATGACTGATTTAATTGCGTTACTAATTTGTTTTGTATCTTCACTTTCTAATGCAATGACAAGTACCTTCTCTTCTTTTACAAGAAAAGGTCTGTACTTTATTGATTTTCCTGTGGATGGCAACTCAAGTTCATAAGTTGGTGTAGCAATTTTAGGTAAAGGCATAATGTCCTATAAAATATTTCAGTAACAATATTTATTTAAGTTGGAATAAACTATTAATAGAATTTTCAAAGTCTCGTCTAAGATTATTAACTGCATTTCCTGCAGAATTAGCAACTAACTGAGGAATACCTCCGATAGTAGTGAGCAAGTCATTTGCTTGCGCTGCTGCTGCAGGTGTCAATGATTTTGGATCAGTATTACTACCAGCTCCAGGTGTAGTAACGTATCTAATGTAAGTCATAGATACAGTGCATTTTAAAAGAGATGAAGACTCATATGAAACTGGCATAGAAGAAATGCTCAGAGGATAACTTTTTACAAATTCGTATTGAAGAGAACTACTGTAGTCTCTTTCAAATTTAATTACTTTTAATCCAGCAGCTGCATATTCATTAGAGTATCTCATTCTATAAAAATATGTTGGGTCGAGAGGATTTTTTCCACCTTCTTTAATTTCATTATCTTCATCTGTAATGAAACGAATCCATGCTTCAAAAAATCTAATAGGTAAATAGTTTTTGGCGTCAACATAAAATGTTAGATCAATTCTATCATCAAACATTCTTCTGTATGCATGCTTCTCACTTACACCAGTAAAATCGTCTTTGATATCTAAAGTTGCTAGTTGAGATCCTGGAAGTGTAGCTTCTGAGCACATCAAGTTTAATTTATCCTGATTTGCTCCTATAATTCTTTGAACAAATTCTGCATTAGGAAGTCCTATCTCAACTTCAAAGTGAGAAGATAGTGCAGGACTAAGTAGATTTGATTTAATGTCTGAGATTGACCTTTTCTTAGGCATTTATAAATAATTTTTAACCTTATATATTATGTATGAGAGAAAGTATTAAAAGTAAATACAAACCGTCATTTCCAAAGAAATATAAAGGTGATTATAATAATATCATATGTAGAAGTAGTTGGGAAAGAAAGTTCTGTAGATATTGTGATTTAAATGAAAACATTATTGAATGGGGTAGTGAAGAATTTTATATCCCATATATTTCACCACTTGACAATAGAGTCCATAAGTACTTTCCAGATTTCATAATGAAAGTCAAAGAAAGTTATGGCACAATTAAGACGTATGTAATTGAAGTTAAACCAAAAAAACAAACAACGCCACCAAAAAGATCAAAGAGACAAACCAAATCTTACATTTATGAATGCAAAACATATGCAGTCAATCAAGCAAAGTGGAAAGCAGCAGTTGAGTTTTGTGAAGACAGAAGAATCCAATTTAAAATTATAACCGAAGACGAACTAGGAATCAAATGAACCGTATCGAACAACTCATTCCAGATCTGAATAACAAAACTAATGATCGTGAAGATATGATGCTTGAAATTATGCAAGTATTAAATGATACTGTCACACCTATACCAGAGGTAGGAAAGTTTTATACGTTTGTTTATAATGCAAAGACACCTCGTATAAAATATGATCAACATCCATTGATTGCTTGCACAGAAGTATTTCGTTGGGGATTTCGTGGAGAAAATTTTCACCTTAGAAAATATAGAAATTACACTTGGGAAGAAATAGCAGGTCAACTTTATATTGTTGATTATGAAGAACTAGGAGACTTACTTTCTATACCTTACAAACTTATCAAAGATACTTACTAAATAGAAAAAAAGATAGTCTATAATGGCAAACAATCCCAAAGGTGCCAACACATATCAAACTGGAAAAGTTAATAGTAGATTGGAAGTGGATTTGAAGACCGGTGGTGCAACTTTATATGGAGAAGAAGGTATTTTTAATGCCTTTGGTAGAACAATAATAGCAACTTCTCAACCTGGTTCTCCAAATAAATGGACAATCACTGATGCATTTGTAAAAAAATATAATAATGCAAACCGAACAAATCTATCTAAAAAAGACGTACAAAAAGTTTTTACTAAAGATTTAGCAAAGCAAAATAATTCTCAAAGAGCAGCAATAATTAACAAAAATGCTACAGAAAAAGATAAAATAAGGTTGAGTAAGGAATCAAAAATTCCTAAAGTTATTGACCCAAAAACTAAAAAAACTCCAGCAGCCACAACAGATACACCAATTGTTGCAGAGACCAAATCAGAAACAGGAGATACTTCAAGACCAAGTTCGGAACAAACCAAAAAATCAAAACCTGCAAGAAATAAATTTGGTAAAAATATAGTATATCCTCTGGGCCTAGGAAACTCTAAACAAGATATTATCATGTTTAGTATGTTGCAATACCAACCAAAAAATATTACATCATCTAGTGGTCAATTTGGTTTTGGAGATAGAGATTCTAACAGGACATCAATAGGAAGTGTCATTCTTCCAGTTCCATCAAATATTCAAGACACAAGTGCTGTTCAATGGGGATCTAGTACTATGAATCCCTTAGAAATTGCGGCAGGAATATTAGCACTGCAAGGAATACAAGGAGACATGGAAGGGGCAAAAAGCACAGTTAAAAATACCCTCGGCGCTGTACAAGGAAACAAAGGAGAGGTAAAAACTGCAATAGCAGGATTGATGGCCGGTGCTGCTATTGGAAAGGGATCAGACTTGTTGTCAAGAACTGTGGGTTCAGTTATCAATCCAAATATGGAACTCCTATTTAAAGGTCCTCAATTAAGACCATTTACATTTTCGTTTAAACTTTCACCAAGAAGTAAAAAAGAAGCAGAGAATGTGATTCGTATCATTCGTTTTTTCAAACAAGGTATGAGTCCAATTAAATCGAATTCTAATCTATTTTTAAAATCACCTCATACATTTAAAATTCAATATAAACTGAGAGGAGCAGACGGAGAAGATCATCCATATATTGGAAAGATAAAAGAGTGTGGTTTACAATCCTGCAATGTTCAGTACACGCCAGAAGGTTCTTATGCAACATATTATGATGGAACTATGGCATCATATCAGATGTCATTAACATTCTCTGAACTCGAACCAGTATTTAATAATGATTATGAAGATGATAACGATCAATCATTAGGTTTCTAAAATGTCAAACTATTTTAATCAGGTTCCAAATTTTGAATATGTTAGCAGACTTCCTGATGCAAAAATTGGTGATTACTTTATAGTAAAAAACTTTTTTAAAAGAGGAAAACTTCGCGAAGACATCATACAAAATGTTTCAGTGTTTGAAAAATATAAAATTCAAGGTGATGATAGACCTGATAATATTGCGTTTGATTTTTATGGAGATTCCAAATTAGATTGGGTTGTTTTGCTGTCAAACAATATACTCAACATTCAAACAGAATGGCCACTTGTTCAAAACAACTTTGATAGTTTTTTGTTGAACAAATATGGAGACTATGATACTTTATATAATGGTATTCACCATTACGAATCACTAGAAATTAAAAATTCTGCAGGAGTTATCATGTTTCCTGGAGGATTGCATATACAATCTCCATATAATTTTACATACTTTGACCTAGGTTTAGAAAATGGTATCACTTTAACTGCTGACATAGCAACTCCAGTCACAAATTATGAGTATGAAGAAAAAGTAGAAGACAATAAACGAAATATATTCTTACTCAAACCAAAATACTTAAATATTGTAAAAGATGATCTTGAAGAATTGATGGCATATAAAAAAGGTTCCACTCAATATAAGAGTGAAACCTTAAAGACTGCTGATAATATTAGATTATATCAATAAGTTATTGAAAGTATTTGTCCATCCTAAGTTTGATGTAATACATTCTTAACAACCAGAGAGAGAGAAGAGAAACCCTTCTCCATAACTCATGGTGTTCCATGCATGAACTGCACCATCCATCATTCTTCAGCAAGTTTTTGGAAGTATGACAGAGCATCATCTTCATCAGAGTCAACAGACTTGGAAGAACTTAAAGAATTTAGTTGAGCACTGACATCTTCAGGAAGTTCAGACTTTTGTGAACGAGAAGAAAAATCTGGACTATAAGATCCACGATCATTATCTTCATTGTTAGTCTCCTCATCATAACGTGGTGGTGCAGACTTCTGACCCAGAACCATCTTCAAACGTGTCTGTAGTTGTTCATAAGATTTGAACTGATCATCAGCAGTAAGAGCAGTCAATGAATACTGCTTGTTCCACAATGCTTCTAGTGCATCATCATCATCTAGAAGTGGAGAAGGACGATCAAATTCAGATGCGTCGTAATTCCAATAACCATCCTTTTTCTTCAACTTCAACTTGAAGTTAGCACCAACCCAAAAGTCAAATGGATTGATAGCAGTTTCATCTTCAAACTCAGGTTGCATTGCTTCCATGAGTTTATCAAAGATCTTCTTACCAAATTTGTAGAGGAAGACTTTGCCTTCGTTCTGAGGATTTGCTTTATCCTGCACAACATAGATGTTTGTATAATATGACAGTTTACGCTTCTGCTTACGTACAGTTTCTTTGTCAGCATCGCTACCACTGTTCCACAGTTCACGATTGTATTCACCAAGAGGATCTTTCTGACCAATAGTAGTCAAAGAGTTTTCAATATACCATCCGCCAGGACCTTGGAAGGCATGAGAGTACATCTTTGCCCAGGGGAGATCTTCACCATTAGGTGAAGGCAAGAAACGGATTACGGCATAACCATTGCCGGTCTTATCCATTTCGGGTTTCCAGAGACGCTCGTCAGAACCACTGGAAGTATTGTTCATCTTCTCTACTTCCTTTACCAGTTTAGAAGTAAGAGAACCTAGAGAGGATTGCTTTTTAAGATTTGAAAAAGACATAAGATTGTTTAGATTGTTTAGATTTGGCTTGTGTGGGTACTTCGATATTCTATACGGTATCGTCTGTGTTGTCAATTTGAGTTTTCATAATGTTTAGCATTTTAGACATATTATTAAATACGGTTGACATGTCAACATTTGATGGTAATCCCATCAGTTTAGCAGATTCAACAATACGATTTTTCATTTCAATAGCTTCTGGGTCTTCAGATAAACTCAGTCTAGCATAAAGAACTTTTTGCTTATCTAAAAGTTTTTCCAAAAGATTTACATGTTTTGTCTTTTGAGATATGCTCATAGAAGAGAATACAAAAACATTTCTATAAACTTCATCTTGAAGTTCACTGATTTCAGTCATCTCTGCGCGAACAAGTTCAGAATCAAAAAAACTCATTTACCCTCCAGAACAATATCCTTAAGAATTTTTTTATATCGAAATACATCTATATGTAGGAATGGAGAATACTTAGATATTCTCCTAGATATCTGGTCCCATACAGGATCTGACATTTTTTTATCAAACTTAGATTTATATGCAAGTATCCTATCAAGAATAACAAGTGTTTCAATAGAAACTTTATTTTTTAAATACTGTTTTACTAATTGCGGATGTTGACCACCATCAATAGCAAACATTTCATCAAAATTTTTATTCAAAAAAAGAAAATCTATTTCATTTTTAAAATTGTAAGATAAAGATTGAGTTCTTTTTTGCCAATCTTTAAAATTTTTATCCCCATACTTTATGATATCGGCCATGTATAGGGACTCGGGATTTTCGCAACTTACAAAGTTGGCAACAAAGAATTTTTCAATTTCTTTATTATCATGCTGTCTTGACATTTTTTCAAAAAAGAATCTATCTCTTCTTTTATAAAATGCATCTAAGGATGCTCTACATCTTCCATTAAAACGAATGTAATCATACGAATCTTTGGTGAAATGAGATTTCATTGCAAGGTATGTTTTATAGCACTCAAAAGGCATCATCAAAAAAAGTATTATTTTATAGTGGCAATTTTGCTCTGGAACTTCTCTTCAAAAAATTAAGTTCCATTGCTTCACATTTTATTTTATCCTTTAAAGGTTTTGAAATTAGTTTTGGAACAGACTCCACATCAATTTTATTTAATTCACAAAAGTGAATAATAGCATCGATGTAGCTCATGTTATCAGTGTCATGCACAAGAGATTCTATTTCTTGTGCGAATCGAGAGGGGCAAAAGAATTTACTTTCTAATACTTTTTCTAGTTCATTCTCCATTCTCTGTCCTAAGATTGTGAGATACAAATTCTTTAATATATCGAACCAATAACTTAATATAATCCCCCTTGTTCCTTTTGTCAAATACTTCAACCTCACCACTAGGAGTAACCATAATAGTGATAAGTTTTTTGATGGGGATGCCAGTCAGTTCATAATAAGCAGTTGCATAAAACATTTCTTGAACGAAATAATTTTCTAACCACTTTTCTGGTTTAATTTTATCAGAAGTTTTAAAGTCAATGACTGCGAGTTCTCCTTCATACTCTCCAATACAATCAACTCTACCAGCTAAACCAAGATACTCTGAGTATAAAGTTCTTTCAATAGCATGTATATTATTTATCTTATCTAGATATGGTTTAGCATGATGGAACATGAACTGAGTAAGAGGACGAAAGTCATCCCAGTTAATGTCTTTGTTCAACATATAAAGTTCAGTTGCGGCATGGAAATCTGTTCCACGAGAAGTTGCTCTTTTAGTAATACGATTTGCTTCTTCAATACCAACACGCTTACGCCACTTTACAAAGATCTGTCGATTGTAAAAAGAAGTTACGGATGTAATAGAAGGCACCCACTGTCCATCTGGAAGATTGTACAAGCGGATGCCATTTGTTTCTTTTTTGCTTAGTTCAAGATCACCGAGATAATTATGATGAGTGAAGTTCATTCAATAGTTTCCATTTTAGCAATTAAGTATTCTTTACAGAGTCCAGACCTAACAATATCTTCAACACCAAATTCAATAATGTCAACTGATGGCATAACTCTAAGTATTTTCATAAAATCAGCAATTCCAGTTTTCTCAGAAGACTTTACAAGATCAGATTGAGTGGCATCACCACAGAACATAATCTTACTGTTCTCTCCTATCCTTGTGATTATACTATCAAGTTCATGGAAATTCAAGTTTTGAAATTCATCAACGATAATGACTGCATTATCAAGAGTTGTACCACGAATGAAAGAAGTAGACCAAAAACTAATTGTGCCCTGAGTTTTTAGATTACCATATAGCATTTCAAAGTCTGATTCTGTTGGAAGTTCAAACATATACTTCACCATATTCTTATAAGGAATTTGATAAAGGGAAGACTTATCCTCATGATCTCCAGGTAAGAATCCAATCTCTCTGGTTGCTACAAGAGACCTGACAATGTAAATCTTCTCATAAGGTGTCTTGGGATCAAGAACATCTCTAAGAGCATTGTAGAGGGTTACAAAGGTCTTTCCAGTACCCGCACACCCATAGGCAACAATGTTTTGATCATTTTTATAACAACGAAAAAGTTCTTGTTGGTTTTCTGTTAGAGCCTCGATGGGTTTCATCAAGTCTGCATTGATTGGTTTTTTTCTTTTCATATGTTTGTTGCTCATCCCAAATGGGACTACTGGTATTTGAGACTTTCTTTTTGAAGGCATACGTTATAAGAGATTGGAAGGATTAACCGTAGTATCTGTTTTTGCTGACGTTTGCACCTGGTTGTCTAGATGCACGATCTAGGACTTCATTCCATCCATTAGAATTAGCCTCACCAGTCCACTTAAATTCAGTGGATTGTCCTGCACATCCTTCTGACCAATCTTTATCCCATCCAGGGTTCTCTTCTTTCCACTCTGAGTATGCTTTCATAGACATATGAAGTGTCTTCTTTTCTTTTGTTTCTAAATTAATAACGGGATATGTTGGCAAAATTTTACCTCCTATATTATATGATTGTAAGCAAGTGATTTGTTTAATCTAATTTGGGAAACTAACGAAGGGGTTATACGATATTTAGATGCCAGTACAATGCCCTTTTCAGTGCTATTTCTGATCTCTCTAACTTGATCTTCTGTTAATTTTCTTTTAGTTTGTCTCATCCTTTCTATTGCTTCTGGACTACAACAAACTCTTCCTTTGAGAGCTTTACTTCTCTTATTTTTGTGTTCTTCAGTTTGTTTTCTGCCAAGCATTGCTTGTCTTTTTTTCTGCTGTATTTCTGGAGTGTTTGGAGTATTCAATCCACCTATCTTTGATTTAAGATATTGAATTTCTTCTTTTTCAATTTGACCAGATAAACATTTCCAGGCTAGGTAATCTCTATAATCTTGTTTTCTTTGCCACTCAGCAAAATGCCACATGGCATGTTGAATTGGGGTAAGCTCTACAAGATTTTCTTTAAGATTACTTCCACCTTTATATCTTGGTATAATGTGGTGCTTGTGTTTCATTTTGTTTATCCTGTTATAAATATTTATAACAGGATAAATTTTAGATCCATTCCATTGCTTCTGCAACAGCAGGGAATTGTTCACAGAAGATTTCTTTAGCACCTAATGCAAGATCCATATGTTCTTTCTGTGTGCCATTTGCAGAACGCAAATCGATATAATGAATCCATGATCGAACTGATCCGGTCATGTAAATTTTTGTGGGAACTGCCAAAGGAAGCACAAAACGAGCACACTCTTTTGCAACTCCACGCTCAAGCATTTGTTGATACAATGCCATAGAAGAATCAAACAAAGTCTGCATCTGCAACTCAAGGTTCTGAATAACAAATGGATCTAGATCATCAATAGAATTCTGACGATTCTTGGTATCTTGTCTTCTCAATTCCGGAAGGGGTATCTTGTCACCAAGTAAAGAACTATCAGCATATCGTTGTGAAAATTCCTGGTATGTAAACGAACGATGGCGTAGAACTTGAGCTGCGATTCCTCTGGTAGTATTCAACTCCAGAGTCATATATGCTTGCTCAAAAATACTCCAGTGTTGATGTTTCACACAATACTTGAGTAGACCAGAGAACTTTTCGTTCTCTTGGTTATTAGGATTACTTACTCTGGCACAGTATGCCATGTGTTTCTCCGCATCAGGAGTTACACTAATTAATTTTACGTTGTTCTCTTTCATCAAGTGTCTCGTTAATAATGTCCTTTAGCTCTTGTCTTTCTAGGTCCGAAAAGACATTTCTTTTTGATTCAACAAATGGTGGATATGATCTCTTTGGTGATATTTTTTTATCACTGGAAGGAATTCCCATTCCCTGTGTATCTATCTTATCCATCATCATCCTCAAATACTTCATCATAGTCTAAAATATAACCTGCGCCGGAATCATTAAAGTTTTCTTGATTGGTCAGATATGCATTTGTATCTGAACAGACTTCAGACTCAAGAGCATCAACAAGCAGTTTTAAATTTCTTGTTATTAGTTTAAGTTTTTCTCTATCCATACTCTTAAATATTGTCAGATAATTATAAGCATAAAAAAAGGGGTTGTCAACCCCATTTAAAGAATTAACTTAACATCCTCCTACATACACGTTTACATATAGATTGTTTATCATCACATTCAATTAAACAATCATAATAATCGTTCAACAAATCACAATTATCTATTGATTTGTCTATTGTTCTTTCAAGTTTTAAAACATTTTGTTTCCATCCTTCCATCTGATTGTGAGAAATTAGATTGTGCATGACATCCTCCAAAAAAATACATCATCATATAAAGAAATTTCATTTCATAAAAACCTCCGGATAATCTCATATTATATCTAGAAGAGTTTATATAATTTAGTGTAGATTTATTTCATTAGATATATAAGTACAAAAAAAGAGAGGTTTATTAACCTCTCTTGTTAAGTTTATTTGCTGTAAGTGTGTCCACGATAGCAGAAGGTGCCATGGGGCACTTTGCTTTCTACACAACGAGTAGAATACTCAACACCACGATATGAGGTGTGGGTAATCTGTGCGTCATGGATGGCAGATGCTTTTTTGATCTGCTTCTTGATCATGTTTAGTGTATTCATGTTGTTACTCCTAAAGTAATAGAGGGTTTTTAATCCCCGTTCCTTCAGTCGTGTGCGTCCCATACACACTCAGGGATAGATTCCTTTACGGTCTCTATCAACTCTACCTTAAAAGCATCAGAGATATTCTCGTTTGCTTTCATCTTCAGGATAATTCCATCAGCTTGTTGGCAGGTGAGTGATGAATATAAAAGAAATTCAATCATGGGATCAACGATTCCGTTGCGCGACTTACTTGCGTCCTGTGGCGTCTTTCTATGTTATGGGCATAGCGACTATCACTTGGATGAACGATAGGTCTATTATAGACCTCATAATCTATTTAGTCAAGTGTGTTCGTATCAACACGAACACTTGTAGTTATATTTGTTTAAATAATTTAGGGTCTCCTTGAGCCCACCACGATGCTTGAGACCAATTGAAATCTGTGGGTACTCAGCAGTATCACCAAACTCTGCGTGAAATTGATTATCTGTAAAATCTTTATTCAAGAAGTATTCATGAAAATCTTCATGAATACTTTTCAGGAGCATGCCAGCTCTTTCACACTCTTGACTACCGTTACTATAAATTACTGCTTGCATTAGTCTCTTTGACGCCAGTCATCAGGTTTTTCTTGGTGAAACCAACTCTTGATATCGTCAGCATCAGTAAATCCCTTTTTATGATTGGATGGATCGGGATCTCCTAAACCCATCCTATTCAGAAAATCGTCCGTACTACCCTCCTCAATATCTTGAGATGCTTGGCGTCTTGCCATTTTTAGCATCTCATTAGCAGATGTATTTGCTTTAGCAAGTTTCTGCGCCCAGATCATATCATCTAGTTTTACATCATCATTATTTGCGATACGTTTACAAATAAATTCTAGTCGTAGTCTATATTGTGTAGATAACATATGCATTTCCTTCTGGTATATTTATTTCAAAGGGTTTCCATACTTATCAACTAATCCAAGTTTCCTAACTTGAGATAAATTTGATTTATTACTTTTCTTTATTTTCTTATATTCTTTAATAATTTTATCAATCTCATTTTGAGATATATTGACTTTCAGTTCTTTATCATCGTCACTCAATACAAATCCAACACCAGATTTACTTGACTCATCTTTAGCATCAACATACTCATTGATAACTTCTTGAATCTCATCTTTAATCAATTCATTAATTTGATTTTTAATTTGATCCTCATTCATTTTCCTTTCTTCTCCTTTTCCTTTTTTGGTTTATTGCCCCAAAGTTTAGGATTGATTGTCCCATACCCAAAGTCAATTCTCTGCACAGAACCTTTACCATATCGATCATAATACATATCAAACATCTTTGATACCTTATTACAACGAGTAAGGTCTACATACTTTACACCGTCAAAAATATACCAGACAAGTCGTGCATCTGTAGGAAACGACTTATCATTTGCTAATTCAGTTGTTGTTTTCTCAAGGAGAATCTGACAATCATAATCAGATGGATTAATTATAATTTCCTCTGATCCATAATTAGACATTTCTTTTTCCTCTGTTTTTTTAGGACGTTCATCTAATTGACTTGTCATCAGGAGCGACCTCCCCATTGAATATCGGGATATGCTTCTTTTACAATATCCAAAGTAATTTTATACTTATCAGTTAAATTTTTATCTTTAACAAGGATTAAAACTTCAGCTTCTTTTGGATGAAGACCTTGCAGAAGGTTAATAAACATCATCTCTCTACGAATATTATTGATATTATTATTACCACCTTTCACAAAATGATATAGGTTTTGATATTCTCTACGAAGAGATGTTTTCCCTCTACCATCAAGATCTTGTCCTGTTGCAGATTCACCCCCGCTTGCTTCTTTTGAAATGTTTTCTGAAAGACTTCCAGAATAAACAGTTTGTTCTTCAGCATCTCCATAAGGAACATTTCCTGGAGGAAGAAGACTTACAATACTTTGATCAAAATTCCAAATAAAAATAGATTTTAAAGAGATATGTTCATAGGTTTTAAGTACCTGAATTTTTTTTGCTTTCGATCTTTGTTTTGATGCCAACTCCAAAACTTCATACACAAATGGGTTTGTTGGTAACACTTCAATTTTTGTTGATCTAGTTGTGGTAGATTTTTCTTTAGTCGTCGTCACTTTCTTCTTCGTCGTGGTCATAATCGTTTTCAAATCGTACTGCTAAAATTTCATCTGGTAGAACGTTTCCATTCTCATCAAACATCTCTGGATGCATATAGACGGGTTGAGTTTGGTATATATGATCTTTCGCTAACCATCCTATCACACCTCCTATAAAAAAGAACATAATTGAAACAAGAGTTCCAATCGTAAGTGTTACTGCTAACATGTTTTTACTCCAGAAATTATTTCTTTCTAATATCCAGATAAAAGTTTAAGTGAAAAACAATCTCTCTTCGGAAAAGAGCGACCATATTACCAAACTTTATCTGAAAAGTTTTTGGCGGATCTGGTTTACTTCTCCTGTTGCGTAACAACAACTCAACTCCACGGTTGATGTTGGTTTCGGAATTATTTAGATTGCTTTTTTCTTCGTCCAGGTCGTCTATCACGACTGTACCTCCATGCATCTTCTAAGATACCATACAAATATGTTTTAATTTTTCTTGCTTGTGGTTTAGGAATATGTCCATAACCTTCACGTAGTTGTTTATGATCATTGTCAGCACCACCAGCAAGATATTCATCAAGATCCATAGTTATTTCACTAAGTTCGGCGGCTGTTGAACTTTCAATAAAATGATCTATCTCATGTTTTTTAACTTTTGTCGTTTTTAGATAGTCATAAAATTTTAAATTCATTTGTCCCTCAAAGGCATTGTCAATAGCATGTTCGATAAGATCATAGATGTCGATGAGGTTTTGTTCCATTAGACCAATTTCTGCTCTCTAAGATACTTGACAGTTTCGGTACAACCTCCAATATACTCTTCGTCTTTTATGACTTGAGGGAAGGTTGATCCATTTCCAAATTTAGAATAAAATTCTTTACGATTATAATCCACACCAAGTTTGTATACAATGTGATTTAGTTCTGCCAATTGCAATACTTGTTGCACTTTAGTACAGTAAGGACATCCATCCTTAGAATATATTTTAAACATAATAATTGAAATTTATTTAGGTTAAAAAAAAATTATAATTGTATTTATTTGCTATAGGTATCATACATTTTTTCATCATCTTCTTTCTTGAGTTCGTCAGCAAGATCTTTTTCAGTCTTGAGATGATGTGGTTTGTGCTCTCTATCCATAGGTTTAGAAAACTCAAAAGGATCTCTTGATAGATTTTTGATAACAATGAATGCCTCTTTGTTACACTTACGAGTCCCAATAGGTGACTGCCATTTCTTGTTATACACTTCACCTACATCGATACCAGAAACTTGAGTTCCTGCCATTTCAACTACAATATCATCACCTTCCTCCCACCCATATTTTTGAGCAAGAGAAGCAACTTGTTCATAAACCGATGGAGCATCCATTACTCGATCTTCTGGTTCAAGATTCCCAATCATATAAAAAAATCAGCAGGCCTTTAGTATATCATACTTTTTTTCTTGGATCAACAGGTCTGAATGGACAATCGGAACATCCAGCACCACAACATCCTCTACTTATTTTATTTTTCCAATAACCCAAGACCGCATATCATAAGGTGTGTCTGAAATTAGATTCTGTGTCAACGTTGCTACTTCTGATGGCACTACTAAACAGAATCCAATACCAAGATTGAATACATTACGCATCTCCTCCTCAGCAATCTCTCCTGCCTCCTGAATTTTGTTGAAGAGTTCTGGTCTCTCCCAAGCATCATAGTCAACATCAACTGTAAGACCTTCTGGAAGGCACCTAGGAAGGTTCTCAGGAAGTCCTCCCCCAGTGATGTGTGCCATGCCTAGGATAGGAACTTCGTCCAACAGGTGCTGAATGAGACGGGCATAGATGGTGGTCGGTATCAGAAGCTCAGGCATCTCCTTATAGTAAATGTAATTTCTGTTAAGCAAATGGTTGACAAGAGTATATCCATTACTATGGAGTCCACTACTCTCAATACCAATAACTACATCACCAGGTCGAATGTTAGTACCATCAACAATATCATTCTTCTCTACAACACCAGTACAGAAACCAGCAAGGTCATAGTCAGTTGCTCTAAAATGCTCTGCTGTTTCTCCTCCTAACAATTCCATTCCTGCCATCACACAACCAATATTAACTCCATACACAATGTCACTAACATTAGCATCAAGTGATTTGGTAGAGATGTAGTCTAGAAAATATAATGGTTTAGCACCAGAACATATAACGTCATTGACGCACATAGCAACGAGATCCTGACCAATAGTGGTGTAATCATTAGCAATCCTACAGATATTAATTTTAGTTCC
>Ga0222715_10000302_pt1 | contig 49221 bp, 58 predicted proteins | sample C33_9DmetaG_FD_165056 | JGI IMG/M metagenome (GOLD analysis project Ga0222715, IMG submission 165056) | Estuarine water microbial communities from San Francisco Bay, California, United States - C33_9D | ecosystem: Environmental > Aquatic > Marine > Unclassified | place: USA: California...
ATGTTTAAATCTTCTGCCATTTTTATACAGAGTGAATTCATTTTCGGTGTTGGGACATAGTGAATATCAGACCATTGTCGCTCTTTAGGTTGTTTGCCTTTTTCAAGCAACATTAGCTTCGGTTTCCATTGTTGTAACAGACCACTTTCAATATGGGGAGCCAGAAATTCTTTAAAGGCTGGATCGCGTATCGTAAAATCCTGTGCGCCGTGGTCAAACTGAAATTGATCTGCATAACGCGTTGACATACGACCACTCACACCGCGTGATTTTTCAAATAATTCTATACTGGCCTGTTTTTTTAGTAGGTTAGCAACAGTAAGGCCAGAGATTCCGGAGCCGATAATGGCAATATGTTTCATATTCAGGTTTTTTTGTCGTTAATTTGAATGTACATATCTTTACTTAATAAGTTCGAGATTAGAAATAGATAGAGTATGTCTCTATAATTGTCCTGGACGTAATGCTTTTTCATAATACATGCGTCCTTGATCAATACGCGATAAAATCAGATTAATAGATTAAATGACCGGAATTGAAAATGGACAAGATACATCATGTCGCTGTACAAGTAGATGATATTAAAGCTGCTGTAGTATGGTATACGAATAAATTTGATGCCAAGCTTGCATATGAAGATGAAACCTGGGCATTACTGGAGTTTAATAATCTCTCTCTTGCGCTGGTAATGCCTGATCAACATCCACCACATTTTGCAATTGAAAATGCAAACGCTGAGCAATTCGGTGAATTGACATTACATCGTGATGGCACGGAATCCATATACATTAAAGACCCTTTTGGTAACTCAGTAGAAATAATCAAAACCAGATAAAATCTGCTAAAGATTATTATCAAGCAATATCAATATGAACGATCAAGGTGCTGAAAAAGTTAAATTCACCGTTTACTGTTTGGGTTATGGTGGGTTAATCCCTTTTATTCTCACGCTGGCAGGAATTTACTTTGGTAACCATGCTATCAGCGCCTATTCTGTTGTTGCCTTTATCTCATATGCTTCGGTTATTCTTGGATTTGTTGGTGCCGTACATTGGGGATTTATATTAAAAAGTGATCTCGCACAAAGGCAGGGATTATTGTTATCTATTAGTGTATTACCGGGGTTAATCGGGTGGCTGGCTTTAATTAGTCCACTGCCGATCGCACTAATAATTCTGACTATCGCCTACCCGTTAGTATTGATTTATGAAAGGCTCTCAGAGCTTAATGTGTTGTTGCCCGACTGGTATAGTTCTATGCGGGTTATCCTGACTATCTCGGTGACAACGATGTTATTGGTCAGTTTTGTTCCTGTTGTTTTGCTTGCATAAGCAACAATTCAAGGCAAAATCTCACTACCATCCCAGGCGAAAACTTTTCCGCTATCCTCATTCTTTAGACCGCTGATTACATTATAGAGATAATTCGCAGACTGTTCTGGAGTCGTCAGTTGTCCTGCTTTCAAGTTTTTCTGAAAGGGTTGTGATAATGCTGTATCCACTGTGCCGGGATGCAGGCCAACACAGATAGTATCGGGTGAGCGTCGAGACAACTCAATCGCAATTGTTCTGGTGATCATATTTTGAGCTGCTTTTGCAGCACGGTACGCATACCAGCCACCGGTTTTATTATCTGAAATGCTACCGACTCTTGCAGATATATTGGATAACACATTCTTTTCCTTGTGGCGCAGCAAAGGCAATGCATAGCGAGCAATTAAAAGTGGGGCAGTTGCATTAACTGAAAAAGATTCAGCAAGATTTTCTGCATTAATATCTTCAAGGCGTTTTTCGGGTTGTAATCCATTATCTTTATGTAGCAGACCAGAGCAATTAAGAATCAGATGTAATTTATCTGTCAGGTTTTGTATTGAAGAAAAACCTTTTTCAATACTGTGTTGTTGTGCGATATCCATCGTCACTAAAATTATCTGGTCCTTATACTTTTCATCTAGCTTTTTTAGTCGCTCGGTGTTTTGTGATGTATCACTACGAACCGTTGCAATTACCCGGCTGCCTTTTTCAAGCAACAGTCTTGTCATTGCAAAACCAATTCCGCCTGATGCTCCAATGATAAGAGTTTGATTCATGATTTCGTGTTAGCGCTATTTATTTTAAAAATAATAATCAGATTGAATTAGCATTTTTTTTTCACACAAGAGTACATCCAAGTAGCAGGAATTTAAATGTTTGTGCTTTCACAGCCATCATCTGATCTGGTCAGGCAATCTTTAATTCGAACCAAAAACTAACTCAGATAAAGATATTTCCGGTATTTATAAGTTATTATTGTCAGTTATGAACAAGTACAAATGCACATATAAAAAGATGGGCGCTGCCTGATGACCGCCTGGCGTGTAACTCTGGCAATAATGTGTTGCCATATATTGACCGGCACGGCGTCTGTAATCACGCGCTATTTAGTCAGCGTACTTGATCCGGTTGAGATTGCTTTTATGCGTTATTTATTTGGTGGCTTTGCCATGCTACCGCTATTTTTTCTATTTCGAACATCAAAATTAACAAGGTTGTTATTGCTTAAGATAGCGGGTCTCGGTGCACTATTTTTCGCCTTGTTTCCTTTTATGTTTTCCTGGGGCTTTGTCTATACCAGTGCGGCACGTGGTTCACTGGTTCTGGCGACGATGCCAATCTGGACAATGTTAATTGGTAAACTTATTGGACATGAAGCAATTAATAAAACGTCTCTAACCGCTATTGTACTTACCTTTCTGGGTCTGACGGTTGCACTATCTGACAAGTTAATGATGTTTTCCGAGCATGATGTTTTGTTCAAGGGCGAAATAATTATGCTGTTTACCGCAATTATTGGAGCGATTTATGCCACCTTTGCCAGAAAGGTTTTACAGGTGGTGCCAGCTTCTACAGTAACACCATTGGCGATGTTGACGGGTTGTTTTTGTTTATTGCCATTTAGCGTCTCTAATGGCATTGATATACATGTGGGTCAGTTAACTTCGATGCAAATGGGATTAATGGTTTATCTTGGCGTGGTGGCAGGTGGACTTGCTTTCTTTCTGCTTAATTGGGTTTTAAATAAGAGTACGGCAACCTTCACTACTGTATTCGTTACATTGAATCCTATTACTGCCATTGTGTTGGGTTATCTTTTTCTGGGTGAGGTGATTAAACTTAATTTTATTGTGGGTGTGATAATTGTGTTTGCCGGGCTTGGTTTTGCGGTGCGTTCACATGCTTTGGGTAATCAGCATGGCGTTGATGCTGTATAAAACAGAAATTAATCTTCCTGTTTTTCATAGATAAATATTTTTTTCGGATTGTGATGTCGGTTTTTTAATAGTATTTCCTGTAGTAATTGAATGATAGTTTCATCCGTTAATTTGCCATAAGTCGTCCCTAACAATGGCATGGCAATTACATTAATCTTGTATTTGTAACATTCTGAAAAGATCTTTTGCATAACTTCCTTGACCCATGCTTCTTCACAAATAGGGGTGTGGTCAACATCATATACAATAGCAATTAAACGTTTAGGTTTTGATTTTTTTACAATAACACTACCGGGTATCTCCCGAATTTGTTGCTCCATTTGCTCGACCATGGCTGAAAAACTTTCAACGGTTTCCATGATGACCGGTGCTTTGCCAAGTAAAAGATTGGTATCTTGTTCCTCGACAACTGCATCGACCTTTAATTTAGCCGGATCAACGTTAGTAAACTGTATGATCGTGTTACCGGCAATTCGGTCCAGTTGTTTAATATGGTGTGTCATTTCAGTTTAAGCATAGCGATTTCGAAACCATGAATACAGCAAAATCATACTCAAAATAGATCTGTCATTTGATTGATTTACATCCTATCTTATAGTTAGCAGGGAAAATCGAGCACTGGTTGATAAATCTTCACGCATAACAACTATCCTGATATTTTTGGGTGTAAGTACGGGTAGAGAAGTACTACAATATAAAGTTTTTAAACCTATTATTTTCAATTAATGAATTTGCGGCAAATTTGATATGTTAAATGAAGTAAAAAATGGTACGACCCGGGATATTGACGGTAAACCGTGTGTCTATTATGACGGTTACTGGATCAGAAGCTATCACTTGCACAAGGATAGCTATGCTGACAAGAAACAGATGATTGATCAGTTGACTCGTCGGGTATTTCATCATGTTGAACAGGGTATAAATACTCCGAGTAATCGGCTCGACGAGATTCGTACTATTTATGAATCCGAACAGGATCCTGCGAGGAAGCGCGTGAAAGGAGCCATGTTGGCAGGTTCCTTACTTAATCGTGGTCGACAAATATTGACAGCAATTGTTGATCTTGAAGATGCCGGTGTGAAAATAGAGACCAGCAATGAGCTCCTTCGTGAATGTGGCAGATGTTTTATCGAGGCACTGTCCTTAGGCAAGCATATAAAACTTGCTGATGGTGGTGAAGGGGTAGATGAACTCTGGGGTGAACCGTTTAAGGTTTTCTCTATGCCCATTGAAGATTTCTTCCAAAGTCGTTACATCAAAATATCTCAAACTATGTCCGAGATCGATGCGGTCTCAAATTCCATTTGTACCATTATTGAACACTTTGACGCTTTTTCCGGGCTCACTGACAAGATTCTGGAACTGGCTGTTATGGCCAAGATGACCTGTGAGACGATACGAAACGATCCTGTCATGTTTGATGTCTGGCCACGTTATATAGCTGCAAAAGAAGAGTACGAAGAGGGATTGTTGGATTTACTTATCGATAAAAATGATAGGGAAGATGAACAATATATGGAGGCCTATCGACTGATTAAAGAGGGTGGTGCTATCCTCATTAAACTCGCTACCTTACGTGTTCCAATTCCCGATAGTGTTCGAATATTTACCACGCAATGCAAAGAATATATCGAACATCGTTAATTTTGTTCGGAGTTTAACGGATTAGTTATATTGACTGATTCGTCCTGATTTAATCAAATCAACAATGAATAGCGAATCCATTCAAATTAAATATTCTGATCGTGACAGAAAGATTCAACGCATCATTGTTATAGAGGGTAGTGCAAACTTACTAGTGCTTATTGTCAAGTTGCTTGTGGGTTTATCTACCGGCTCTCTTGCTATTATTGCAGACGCCGTTCACTCCCTGACCGATATTGCAAATAATGTTGTGGCGTGGATTGTCATTCGAATGTCAGCTTTGCCTGCAGATCGTGAACATCCTTACGGTCATCGCAAATTTGAAACACTGGCAGTGTTTGGTCTGGCGACATTGCTTGCTGTTATGGCCCTAGAGATTGCTAAAAGTGCATTTACCCGAGAGACCACGGAGATTGTTAGCAGTAGCTGGGAGCTCGGTTTGATGGTGGGTGTATTAGTTGCGAATACAGGCCTTGCAAGTTGGCAGCGTTATTGGGCGCGGCGTTTAAAATCAGGCATTATGTTGGCTGATGCCACACATACTTTTGCTGATGTATTAACCACAGTCGTTGTCATAGTCGGTTGGCAATTATCGAGCATGGGTTTCTTAATACTTGATCGATTATGTGCACTGGGTATCGCTGGTTTAGTGTTATATCTTGCTTATCGTTTATTTAAAAGTGCTCTTCCCGTGCTCGTCGATGAGTATGCAATCGATCCTGAAGATGTTCAGCGTGCTGTCATGACAATTCATGGTGTTAAGGAAGTGGGGCGTATACGTTCGCGTTGGGTTGGTTCCGAAATTGCTATTGATATTGTTATATCGGTTAATCCTGAAATGATTACTGAAGAGTCGCATGATATTGCAGACAAGGTTGAATTGTTGATTGAAAAACAGTTTCATGTTGCTGATGCATTCATACACATTGAACCGTTTAATAATAGCTGATGTATTGTTTATCGTAGGTTTTTAAGTGGCTTATAAGTTTAATCGAAGCTGATCCTATTCTGGACAACAGGTCTTTTACACTTCTTCTGCAAGGAGTTTTCTTATCTAATTTCGGAATTATCTATTTAAAAGGATGGTTGTGTAAAAAACTACGCACTGATGGCACTTCACAACGAAGTGTTACAACGATAGATATTAATCCTGTGGTCAGGAGAAGCATTACCATAGGAATGCCAGATATTTTTCCAGGAAGCCCCATTGCAATTAAAAATGCAGCAAGAAAAGTCAGGCAGAATAACATAATCGCAATAATGCCAGCCCTATATAAGCCACCCGTGTACTGCACAGGAATAAGAAACTGTTTATGTTGTATACACAAATAAATTCGAAACACTAAAAACGGTACAAAAACCCAGGAAATGATATAAAAAGTATAGGCAACAATGGTTGAAACAAGTGACGATGGCGTTCCTATATTACCTAGAATAAATACCCATAGATATACTGAGGCAATACCAATAAGTTTATTACCTGAAAAAGTTGCAAGCAGAAGAATTAGAAAATACGAGGTTGCTTTCATGTGTATCAGTCAATGTAAATGTTTAGCACGCGTTTGTTATTTGAATACATTATTTTCAGGTCGGTAGCAGTCAGTATCATAGGTTGATTGATACCATAATTTTATTATCTACTCACCAATAATCTGGACGACGATCTCTCTGGTGCGGGCACAGCTATCAAAATCAATCACGACGATTTGTTGCCAGGTACCCAGCATTAAAGTTTGTTCAGTAAACGGGATAGTTAGCGACTGTCCTTGTATTTGCCCACGTAAATGGCTGTGTCCATTTGTCTCTCCCGGATTACGCGTGTTGTGTTGCCATTCAGGTTTAGCCGGGATTAATGTATCCCAGATATCTTTTGTGTCAGCACGTAAACCGGGTTCATCTTCAAAGATCATGATCGATGCGGTTGTGTGTTTGATGAAGAGTGTGACAATACCAGCAGTAAGTTCCGACTCTTTAACATAGTCTTGTATCTTTGCAGTGACGTTCTCAATTTGACTCGCACCTTGCATGTCGAGTGAAAATTGTTGTGTGATTACGCTCATTTTATTTTGTCTATTGAGTTTAAGTATTTAATGATCGAAGAATAGCAGATTCCTTGTCTGACAATTTCGTACCACGTGCTTCTGTCAGTATGTTGTCAAATATCCCTTCCGCAGTTAGAGCGCGAACAGCCTTTAAAACCTTTTCGCTGATTTGGCCTTTTTCTTTCAGGCTATCCAGATAGTTGAATGCATCGATAAAATTTTCATTGTCTCGATCATAGTAGTCGTTTCCGCGTGTACGATTACTATAGGCCTCCAGTTGTTCGCAAGCAGTGAGGATTTCTCCTAACTCATGCACCCAGTCCGGTGCATCGTCCAGCTGCTCAGGGTAGTAATAATAGGAAATAATCTGTTCCATCCATGCGAACCATTCAATACCCTCTTGTTCCAGCTGGGGCATTATTTGTCCAAGTATACGGCGGAAGCGTCGCGCATATCCCAGGCGCATTTCGACTTGTTCCTTTGCCCAATTATTCATATTGATTCCCAACTGTTGTAATTGCGATTGGTACATCGCCAGAAAGGCTTCGGTTTCTTCGCCATAAGGTGTTGTCGGGTGACAAGCGCGCCACTCAGCGGGACGTGTTGGTATATTCTGTTGTCTGGCCCAGGTCCAGATCTCTCCAAACAATTCTTGATCAAGTCCAGCCCTGCCGAGGTCGTGCAGTAGGCAAGCGGTTTGGTAATTGCGGATTATGTCTTGATCATGACCTAAGTATTGTGCAACAGCGGCGCACATTTTTGCGGTTCTCAATGCGTGTTCCTTGTCATAACCTTTGATTATTTCTCCTGGTTTCTCAGGATGGGGATAATCGTAGTGTTCTAACAAAGTATTCACAGTGGATTCCGGTAACCATAACAGTGATTTGGGTATAGAGAGGATCATGCTGATGAGTTTAGAATAAAGATTGCAGAAAGGAAAACATCAATAAACAGATGATCTTGCCAAAACCATCTTTAGTATATGTGCCTTATGATAAAGGTTTGCTGCATGCATAATGATGTGGCAAAGTTCGGTTAATGCTAGAAGTCACCCCAATTCATGTAGATCAACAAGAACAGATCATCGTTGCCACGGAAGCCTGTCTTGATCAAGCCAGTAAGCTGTTGGAATCTTCCTTTGATCCAATTCCTGTATTGTTTGATTTAAAGGGCAGGGCTGCCGGTATGTACAAGGTGAATAAAAAGCGACGCATGATTCGTTATAATCCCTATATCTTCGCCCGATATTTTCACGAGAATCTGACAGGAACTGTGCCACATGAAGTAGCACATTATGTTGTTGATGTTTTATACGGTATGAGAACGACATTGCCGCATGGTAAAGAATGGCGAAACGTGATGGCTTTACTTGAAGCTGATCCGAGTGTGACCTGTCGTTTCGATCTTGAGGGTCTTCCCACCAGACATTACCAACGATTTGTTTATGCTTGTTCTTGTCGAACACACCAGTTAACCCGGATTAGACATAACCGGGTATTAAAAGGCGTACGTTATAGTTGCCGACATTGTAAGCAGACGCTAGTCAATGCCGATGGCTGATATCCATCCACAATTACTGAATGACTGTCAGGTTCTGGGACGTTTTCCTTTATGTCATTTGTTATTAATGCTGGATGCGAATTATCCCTGGTTTATTCTAGTCCCCGACCGGGAAAATATTAGTGAGTTATACCAATTATCAAATGAAGATCAGGAGCAAGTGATCAAGGAATCTTCATTATTGGCAAAATCCCTGATGGATATATTTAAAGGCGATAAAATGAATATTGCCGCATTGGGTAATATTGTTCCTCAATGTCATGTTCACCATGTTGTCCGCTATAAAACAGATCCTGCCTGGCCTGCGCCAATATGGGGTAAATATCCGGCAAAAGCCTATTTGAAAGATGAGATAGAGAGTGTGCGTGAAAAACTAAATAAATCAGATTTGATTAGTTTCAAATCAATATAATTAATATTTAAATTTGTTTTAAGTATTATCTTATTTGTATTGAATGCGTAAAATGACGCGATGTATATAAAAAAAATGGTCAACGAATGTTTTACAATGAAATGTATTAACTTGAGGAGATTGAATGATATGAGAGTCGAACAAAAGCTACTGGTTTTAGTTACCAGTTTAACGCTCTTTTTGTCTTTCCCGGCGGTCAGTGCTGAGAACATGACATTGGAAGAAGCAAATGAAAAAATCGAATTGCTTAAAAGTGAAAATGAATCATTAAAGACGCAACTCGGTTACTTTGAAAAAGAAATTGCTGCCTACAGAAAAAAACTTGAAGCATTTGATGAAAAAGAAACAGATGAAAATAATGAGGACTAATTCCAGACCATTATGAAATCCAGGTTCTTATGTGGTGTTGTTATATTAATGTTGCTTGCTGCATGTGGAAGCGACGCACCGGTTTTATCTAAATTATCCAGCGATGCCGTTATTCTGGCATTTGGTGACAGCCTTACTTATGGCAACGGCGCTAAGGATGATGAAAGTTATCCTGTCGTACTACAACAATTAACCGGGCGTAAGGTTATTAACGCAGGTATCTCTGGCGAGGTATCTGAATCCGGTTTGAATCGATTACCTGCTCTTCTGGATATACACAAGCCTCAGTTATTGATTTTGTGCCATGGCGGTAATGATCTGTTACGTAAAAAAGACATTAACAAAATGGAAGAAAATATCCGTAAGATGATTCAGTTAGCCAGAGCCAGAGATATCCCGGTTGTTATGTTAGGCGTACCAAAACCGGGTCTGTTTTTATCTTCATTTGAAGTCTATGAGAAAATTGCAGAATCAACTGACATCGTGTTCATTGAAGACTTGATTCCTGAAGTTTTGGGCGATAACGCATTAAAATCTGATACGGTTCATCCAAACAAACAGGGTTATCGGGTTATGGCTGAAACGATTAATTCAGTATTGACAGACTCGGGCGCATTGTAAGTCTTATAACTAAATAAATTAGCCAGATGAGATTAATTCATTGTCTATTCAGTCTGGTTTTATGTCCTTGTTCGCTTGTCTACGCAGAAGACGATAGTTTTTCCATTAATATATTTCAGGATAAATCTGATCGGAATTTTATTGATCAGACCATTATGCAGTTCATGCATAAATATAAAATTCCCGGGCTTTCGATAGCAATAGCAAAACAGGGGCATATTATACTGGCCAAAGGTTATGGCTTTGCTGATCTTGATAAGAAAATCCCGGTTAATATTATGCATAAATTCCGTATTGCCAGTATCAGTAAACCCATTACTGCTGTCGCCATCATGAAATTACGAGAACAAGGTAAATTAAGCCTGGATGATAAAGTTTTTGGTAAGGACGGAATATTGGCCAATGATTATTCTGTTGAGGATCAACTATTAGAAAAAATTACTGTTCGTCATTTATTAGAACACACAGCTGGAAAAGAATGGTCTAATGAAACAAATGATCCCATGTTTGCCAAATCAGAGTTATCACAGGCAGCTACAATCCGCTGGGTACTTAAGAACAGGCGTCTGACAAAAACACCCGGAACCGAGTATGCTTATTCGAACTTTGGTTACTGCGTTTTAGGGCGGGTGATTGAAAAGCTTGGTGGTATAGGCTATCAATACTATGTTCGTAAGAATATTTTTATACCAATAGGTGCCAAAAGTTTTTCCGTAGGGAGTAAAAAACCGGCGAACTCATTATTTCAGGTACGCTATTATTCTGATACGGATGAAAATCCATATTGGTTTTCGGTTGAAAGAATGGATTCACATGGTGGCTGGATCGCGAATGCCATTGATTTAGTAAACTTTTCCCTGAGCGTTGATGGGCGTGGGAAGAACCTCCTTAATATGGAGAGTATCAAATTAATGACTACAGCCTCGAAACAGAATTCAAATTACGCCTTAGGGTGGAATGTGAACCAATATAATAACTGGTGGCATATGGGGTCTTTGCCTGGCTCAGCGTCAATATTAGTTCGCACCGAACAAGGTTATAACTGGGCGGTATTGCTTAATAAGCGTAGTGAAGACAAGAATTTCTTTGGTGATCTTGATAGGCTGGCCTGGGGCCTGATAAGTGATATTAGTGTATTACAATAACGATTAAAAATAGAACAGGTAGGAAATTATCAACAACATCCAAAACGAGCCTTTCTCATTTATAGATGATGAAGCTTCATTAATACAGGTATGTGGAAAATTCAGTGGCTCAGAATGGTTAGCAGTCGATACTGAATTTGAACGAGTCAGTACCTATTATCCTGAGTTATGTCTGGTACAAATTTCAAACGGGGTTTTGAACGCGATTATCGATCCCATAGCGATTAAAAACCTGGAACCTTTGTATGACTTGCTTTATCAGGAATCAATCACAAAAGTTTTTCATTCTGCACATCAGGATCTTGAGTTATTTTTTAATATAAAAGGGAATGTTCCAACACCATTGTTTGATACACAAATAGCCGCACCGTTGCTGGACTATGCGAAAGGTATTGGATACGGAAATCTGGTTAAGGAAGTATTAAATATAGAACTGGACAAGGGTCATGCAAGAGCTGACTGGAAAAAAAGACCTTTAACGGAAGACAAGCTTCAGTATGCGATAGATGATGTGATTTATCTTGGGAAAGTCTATGAAGTCTTTTTAGAAAAAATCAAAGGGCTTTATAAGTTACATGATTTTAATGCACAAATAGAAAAGTTAGCAAAAGCAGAAACCTACCAGCCTGATCCAGATTTAATGTGGAAAAAAATATTCGCCGCGAAAAGGATGAACGGTAAGCATCTGGATGCCATAAAACGATTAGCCGCATGGCGAGAAATAACGGCGCGTAAGCGAAATAGGCCGCGGAAATGGATTTTGCCCGATATATCACTGGTAGAGATGGCAAAACAGTTACCTGAGAACGAAGCAGACTTATTAACAATAGAAAAAATTGGAGAGAAAACAGTGAGCAGACACGGTAATGATTTGTTGAAAATATGTCTTGAGGCAAAATAATCAACAAAGCCTTGTTCGTCAGTGTTTTTGATCGGATGAATAATAATGCTAAGATCCACCCGAATTGAACATAGAGCAAAATCTGTTCATTAACTAGCCGCAATATAATATAAACAATTGGTGAATTTATAAAAATGAAAACAACAGCAATATTAGAAGACGAGTTTCATCACGATGGTAAAGGACCCAGTCTGGAACGAGCAATTTGGTCGCATGGTGGGATAATATTAAAAGGTTTTGAATATTATAATCCTGAGGATGCAAATCTTGAAGAAAAGATAAAAAACATAGCACTCATAGGTCTCGAAGCATTTTCAATGGCTGTCGAAGACGTGCATGGTAATAATTTAATCACCGAGGATTCTGCTGCTGCAATATTTAAAATAGATGATTCGCCCTGGTTAAAACAGTTCAATCCTGCGCACATGGATGGATGTAGTCATTACCAATTAGTATTTTGTAGTGAAATTTACGATGTTATCTGTAGAGATGTAAAAGCGGGTAGCGGGCGGTTGTTAAATGATGAAATGCAGGTTGTTAAATCTGATTAGCTGTTACGAAATGCGAGATTCACATAATTCTATTGTAGGTACTTGTAGATAGAATCTCCAGACAGTTAATTACGATCGCCTTGCAGGCCACCAGTATGAATGGCAATGATTGTTTGTCCTTTCTTAAAACGCTCATTTTTAATCATATCGATTAGTCCAAATAACATTTTCCCGTTATAGATTGGTTCAAGCGGGATGTCGTTATAGGACTGAATCTCATTTATGAAGGAAGTTAATTCATCAGTGGTCTTTGCAAAACCGCCAAAGTGATAATCAAAATTGATCGACCAGTTATTAATAGATTTATCTTTTAACAATTTTTTGACATCTTTCTCCAGAAAGCCACCACCTTTAAGTGCAGAGAAACCAAGTACTCGATGAGTACGGGGGAGTTTTTTTGCAAGGCCCGCCAGTGTGGTTCCTGTGCCGCAGGCTATTGCCAGTGTATTAAACTCCATATCAATTTCTTTCAGGATTTCACCCACACCGCGTAATGCCTCCTGATTTGCACCACCTTCGGGTATCCAGAATCCATTGTATAGCTTTGCAGGTTCTGAATCGAAAGTTCGATATTTTCTGAGTTCACGAAATCGACTTCGACTGACAAACTCAAGTGTCATACCCCATCGGCGTAAATCAGATAATGTTTTATTGTCTTTTTCAGGTTCTTCACCACGTATTAAACCGGTTGTTTTCAGATTTAGTTTATGGCCGATATAGGCTAGAGCATGTAAGTGGTTTGAATAAGCGCCACCCATACTAATCAGGTGTTGATGACCTTTATTAAGCGCATGCAGGAGTATGTATTTTAGCTTTCGCCATTTATTGCCAGAGATAACAGGATGTAATAAATCGTCCCGTTTTATGTGTAGCTGCACTTTGTTATACGCCAGAGCAGGGTGTTGTACCGGTTCAATAATGGCTGCTTTGCGATTGATTCCCAGTTCAGTTTCTATTTGAACCAGGTCAGGTTTTATTATATCGGGCATTAAAATGACAACAATGAATTACAGGTGTGCGGTATTATACAGCCAGAATTAATAATTTATTGGAGTAAGAAGTGAATACATTTGAACAAGTATCTATTGATATTAAAGCCAACATCTATTTTGAGGGGAATGTGACCAGTCGCACAGTACTTTTCCTTGATGGAACCAAGAAGACATTAGGTGTGATACTTCCCGGTGAATATCACTTTAATACAGCTGCTCCTGAATTAATGCAGATCACACAGGGCACGGTTGAATATCGTTTGGATGAGGATGATAACTGGACCAAGATTAAGGCGGGTGAAGAATTTAATGTGCCCGGGAATTCAGCATTTGATATTCGTGCCTTGAGTGTCACGGATTATTGTTGTTCATTTCTGTAACGCACAATTCAACGACTAAGGCCGCTTATCATGATATATGATGTCATTATTATTGGTGGTGGTGCATCGGGCTTGCTTTGTGCAATAGCGGCAGGTCAGCGTGGTCGTCGCGTCCTTATTCTCGATAGTAGCAATAAGGTGGGTAAAAAAATTCTGATGTCGGGTGGTGGGCGATGTAATTTTACAAATCTCAATATTGAGCCTGATTGTTTTCTGTCAAATAACCCACACTTTTGTAAGTCTGCCTTGAGTCGCTATACACAATGGGACTTCATTGCGCTGGTTGAAAAACATGCTATACCCTATGAAGAAAGACAACACGGACAACTATTTTGTAAAGGTTCTGCAAAGGAAATCCTGGCGATGCTCATTAAAGAATGCGAGCAGGCAGGTGTTACTATTCAAACGCAATGTCATGTAACTTCAATTACCGAGCCCGAACATAATTCCGATCAACAGTTTATTTTAAACAGTAATATCGGCAAGTTGAGGACACATAGCCTGGTGATAGCCTCTGGTGGTTTATCCATTCCAAAAATGGGCGCTACTAATTTTGGTTATAAATTAGCAAATCAATTTAAATTGCCTGTTATACCCACAAGAGCAGGTCTTGTTCCTTTTACATTCAGCGATCATATAAAAGATTTATCAGAACGGTTAAGTGGTGTGTCTCAAAAGGTTCTTTTGTCTACCGAAAGAAAGCAGTTTCACGAGAATATTCTTTTTACGCACCGGGGTATCAGCGGACCTGCTGCCTTACAGTCATCGAGTTACTGGAATCCGGGAGAGCCTATTCATATCGACTTGATGCCAGAAGAAGAAATTACTGCACTATTAAAAAAAGCCAAACGGGATAACCCAAAAACATTATTACGTAATGTATTCACAAAGAAATTACCCAAAAAACTGGTAGAAGAATGTCAGGAATTATTCTGGCCAGATAGTGCTGAAAAACTTATCACTGATGTGACAGATAAAAGTTTGCTTGAAATCGCTAGCCATTTGTCTAATTGGCGTCTGGTACCTTCCGGTACAGAAGGCTACCGTACGGCTGAAGTAACTTTGGGAGGTGTTGATACGGATTATTTGTCTTCCAGAACGATGGAAGCCAAGACTCGGCCGGGTTTATATTTTATTGGTGAAGTTGTCGATGTGACAGGTCATCTTGGTGGTTTCAATTTTCAGTGGGCCTGGTCTTCAGGATATGTTGCCGGGTTGGTTGTTTGATAAATTTCACATTCAACGCCTGAATTGCAGCGGCAACTTATCAAATTTAATTCCTTCAAAACCATCCAGAATAAACTGCCTGATATTTTGATGATCATTACCCGTTGGGTTACCCAGGACATCTTCACGAAAATAGTGGCCAAAGCAATTTAACGTTTCTGTGACCGTTAAATTATTTATATAGGCAAAGGCCAATATTTTGCAAGAGCCTTCATTCTCACCAGCATTATTCTGCTGAGTACCATTAGTAAAATTTGTTGGATTATATTCGTAATTCGAATCAATCGTTTCAATTGTGGTAGAAAATTCAATTGATTCTGGATCAGCACGTAGCTGATCCAGAAAATCTTGCAATAACATAATATTAATTATAGATACTGGCTGATATTAATGTTGATGACCACCAGGACCATGGACATGTCCATGTGCGAGTTCTTCTTCAGATGCGTCTCTTACTTCAAGAAGATCTATATCAAAGTGTAATGCCATACCTGCCAGAGGATGGTTTCCATCGATGACGACTTCATGCTCTTCAAGTGCCGTAATTACAACATTAACAGCAGTTCCATCAGGTGTTGCAGATTGGAATGGCATACCTACTGCCAGTTCCTGTTCGGGTGGAAACATTTTCCTGGGCACGCGCTGTATTTTTTTCTCATCGCGATGACCATAAGCATTTTCAGGTTCGACAACCACATTGACCTTATCACCAGCCTGTTTGCCTTCCAATGCATTTTCCAATGCCGGAATGAGATTTTTGGCACCATGTAGATAGGTAAAAGTCCCATCATCGGATTGGTCCATTATTTTGTTGTCTTTATCTTTCAGGGTGTAATTGAGAACTGCGACCTTGTCTTTTGTAAGCTGCACGTTTTCCTCCAGTGATGTTGTATATACCTACTTATACCAGCGCTAAAACATACGATGCCAGAACAATCAGGTCTTATTTTGGGTAGTTAAAAGGCGTTACTATGCAGATCTAAGCTCAATATTTCAAATTTGATTGAAATTATGCAGTTTTGGTACGCGACAAGGCGCTATCTGTTAACCCGAAAGTAGATGAGTGTTAAGTAGATATTATTGTTAACTTACTGATTTTTGGTGTTGTAATAGAAATATTTCAACACAAATGGCTAGGGTCTTTATTCTACTTATCTCGAAATAATTGATGACAAGCAGCGCAGGTACGATTTAAGCGTTCAAACGCAGTATAGATAATCTGCTCCTGACCGCTGTCTGCAATATCAAAGTCATAGTTTTTCACTAATTGTTTTATATTATAGGATTCATCGTATAACTGGTTTGCCATAGCATTAAAAACGACGTGCTGATTTTCCTCCAGTTCAGTTGCTGGAACCTTTGCTGACATCAGTTCAGCGTAAAACAACAGTTCCTCGACTGCTTCAGATAACGCATTCGCATCAGCTTTTGTTAAGCTGAGATTCTCTTCGATTCTTTCTTCATGAGTTATCGAAAATAGGCGGCGCATAATAGTGGTTAGTCGTTCACTTGATTCCGCATGCAGTAGATAGTTATTACTGTCATCCTGACAATAACTAATAGTTGGTGCAGATATAGAAAGAATAAAGAATAGTGCGCTTAATAATTTCATTTGAATCAGCCTTTATATTTATTTATCTCGAAGAGATATAATTTAATTGTATAAATTAACATTATCTTCAATGTTAGGTATTCAGGTACTTACTATATTGATCTAGATTAACATAGCACAAACGAAAATTAACTATTTGGAATCCGCTTTTTTGCTACGACGTTTTTGAGGTTTTTTAGTTGGAAGCGTAAACCAGTCATCCTTGGTTATTTGATGGAAGTAATCTGTTTCTTCTATCATGAATCTTGAAGTTGTACTTTCCACAGCGGCAATCTCTACCCTGACACCTTCAGACTTCAAGTGTCGAACCAGTTCAATATAATCTGAATCGCCCGACATAATGATGATGGTATCGACTTTGTGCGCTAGCTGTATGGCATTAATTGATAGAGGAATATCTGCACTTTTATGGCAAGGTCTGACAGAGCCATGATAAAAATTATGTAATCGTTCCTGTAGCTTGTTCGAAATATGTTTCCCTTCGCGAAAATAGACGAGACGACTCAGGCCACGATTAACCAATAATTTGGGAATCAATGCATCAAAATTGAGCATGGTATTAGTATCGTTTGCTTCAGTGTGAATACTGCGTTCTATATTGTTACCGTCTACCAGAATCGCAACTGTTTGGGAGATAATAATATTCTCTGCAGGGTTTTGTACTTCTTTAGTGTCGCTCATGACATTCCTTTAAATAAACTATGTAGATGTATTATCGCAATTTATTTGTCTATATGTTGAATTATTTGCCATTTTTATAAGATATTTTCTTTCTTAATGACTACAAAATTAATGTCCCTTTTTCAGATTTAGTAGTACCTGTGATATTTCTTAAAAATTGTGAATACTAATAACCTTTAAAATATAAGTTTTCTTTAAACTCTGGCTTATCGTTATAATCAGGTCATATAAATATTAATTCTACAATCATGAAAAAAAATATTGATGATGAAACGCCAGCGGAAGTATTGGCGAAAATAAACAGAGAAACCTCCAAGATTGCCTGGACCGAGTTATTACCTTTCTTTGCAACCGGTATGGCGGTATATGTTTCTCATAAACTGGATCTGATACAAGTCGCCAGAGTTTTGTCTGATGATGACAAACAGCAATTCGAGGAATGGGTAAAAAGTGGTTTGGTTGCCAATGTCAGTGACGAACAGGCTGCTGCATGGCATGAGAGTAAGGTCGTAGTATGGGCCGTTGTGATTAAGCCCTGGGTTCTGGTACAACCCATCGTTGCCTAGGTGAATTAATGAGAACAGATAATAAGGTCAGTGTGCTTTTTGTCTGCATGGGCAATATCTGTCGTTCACCAACAGGCGAGGGCGTTTTTCAACATTATGTCGAATATAATGGCTATGCCGATCATTTTCACATCGACTCAGCGGGCACCATTGCCTATCACACAGGTGAACCTGCAGATGCTCGCATGCGTGAGTCAGCAAAAAAACGAGGCTATCAGCTTAAATCTCTTGCACGCAAAGTGACTCAACAGGATTTAGAATCATTTGATCTGATTGTAGCAATGGACACGGATAATCTAATTGAGTTGGAATCTCTGGCAGGAGGGGCACAACAACATCTCCGTTTATTAGGATCTTTCATTGAAGGCTATTCAGATAATTACGATGCGCCTTCGGTTCCCGATCCATACTACGGTGGCACGGCCGGATTTGAACAAGTGCTGGATATGATTGAATCAGCTTGTCCCACGCTGCTGTCCCATTGTCTTGAGTTACTAAATAATAAATGACACTCCAGTCCCGTATTGAAGCGGCCATTTCATCCAGTACAGGCAAAGAAGCCAATTTTGCTGATAGCAAAATAGCGCATGGCGGTTGTATTAATGACAGCCAAATTGTGACGTTAAAAGATGGCCGACATTTTTTTGTAAAAACAAATCCTGAATCAAAAACCCGACCTGGATTATTTGAAACCGAATACGAAGCCTTGCTATTGTTATCAGAACCGGGCGTGATTCATGTGCCCAAACCCATAGCCTGTAGTGATGATTTTATTGTTATAGAAACATTTAATGAAGGAGCCCCGGCTGCTGATTGGCAAGAACAGATGGGGCGTCGTTTGGCCGAATTACATACAGTAACAAAAAAAGATCGATTTGGTTTTAATAAAGATAATTATCTCGGTTTAAGTAAACAAATTAATAGCTGGCAGGATGATTGGTTAACATTCTGGCGTGAACAGAGATTAGGTCTACAATTAAAACGCCTGGCAATGATTACTGATAAAAGCGATCCCATATTAACAAAGGGTGAAAAACTGATGTCGCGACTGGATACATTATTAGGTGATATCGAAGAACCCGCTGTACTTTTGCATGGTGATTTATGGTCAGGAAACGCAATCGCAAATGAACAAGGACAACCGGTCATCTTCGATCCCGCCAGCTATTACGGTCATCGCGAAGCAGAGATAGGGATGATGCGAATGTTTGGTGGCTTCGATAGCAATTGCGAAGCAGCTTATGCAGAAGTCTGGCCGCTAGAGGAGGGTTCAGAACAACGCATTAGCTTGTATCGTTTGTATCATGAAATGAATCACTTCATATTATTCGGCTACAATTATTACCAAAGCTGTATCAAGACAATAGATAGCCTGATATAAAGTCTCGATGGATATAGTAACGCAAGGTGTTTTAGGTGCAGCGCTGGCTCAGTCTGCTGCTAAAAAAGAACATGTTCGTTTAGCGACAATTATTGGTCTGGTTGCCGGTGTGATTGCCGACGCCGATATATTGATTCGTTCGGCTTCCGATCCTTTACTCTCGCTTGAATTTCATCGTCACTTTACACATTCAATCTTCTTTATTCCTTTTGGTGCGGCGATTGCCTTTTTATTATTGTGGCCGTTTTTGCGCAACAAGTTATCTGCGGCCTGCCTATACCTATATTGTTTTATGGGGTTTTCATTAAGCGGGTTTATCGACGCCTGTACCAGTTACGGCACCTATTTATTATGGCCTCTGATTGATGAGCGGATCTCATGGCATATTATTTCAATAGTTGATCCTGTATTTACGATTACATTAATAGCCGCAATTGTGATTGGATATAAAAAGACCAGTTCAAACTTTAGTCGCATTGGTCTTGTTCTGGCAGGCTTTTATTTATTGTTTACATTTTCTCAAATGCATCGCGCTGAAAAATCGATAATTGATCTGGCTGCACAACGCGGACACACGATTGAAAAGATAATAGTAAAACCAACTATTGGTAATGCCTTGTTATGGCGATCAGTATATTTATCAAACGATACATTCTATGTCGATGCAGTACGGGCAGGCTTATCAAAGCGGATCTACCAGGGTGATTCCATAAAACAATTTAATATGGCAGAAACGTTTCCAGAACTGGATACTAATTCCTTGTTAGCTGAAGACATTCAGCGCTTCGAAATATTCTCTGATAATTACGTAAGTCAGTATCCGGGAAGGCCTGAGATACTAGGTGATGTCCGTTACTCAATGAACCCGATTGGCATTAAACCATTATGGGGAATTGAAATGAATCTGGACGATACTAGCCAACATGTGAAGTTCGATAATTATCGTGATGCATCGAAAGTGATTAAACAAAAGTTTATTAATATGTTATTGAATAGAACTATTAAAGAAGAGCGATTATCAGAAGACGCTCTATAACTTCATAAAAAATATGAATAAAAGCAGGCACCCAATATAGCAGAGAAGAAATACTGGATTGAATACAATACTGTGGCCAATATTACTTGACCACTACATGGCACAATAGACTGCAAGATTGATGGAGTAGGTGCAATGAAACTAAAATCGGAATTCGTTAAAAAAGTATGAACCATTTATGTTTGTAAGAAAGGTATTTGCGCTAACAAGCGAATTAAGCCGTTCACTTCCGCTCACTGGATGGACAAAAGGCTATCGCCTTTTACCGCCCCTTATACTAATCGTTATGAAATATACAAAGGATTGGCTAACCTCTGGATCTTATTAGCTATACAGGCGGTTTTTGTTTCCACGGATTAGGTAGCTTGCCCTGTATTGTCAGAGATAAACAGGAACCAATAATTAATATTGCCCCAATGCTGGAACCGATATCCGGTAGTTCATTCCAGCCGACCCAACCAAATAGTGTCGCCATCATCACAGTGACGTAGGTAAACGGTGCGACTGTTACGGCTTCATTATGGGTAAAAGAATAAGTTAATAAGGTTTGTCCACCAGTCGCGCAGATAGCGGCGAGCACCATGATCGATACATCAAACATGGTTGGCGTTTGCCAAAACCAGATCATCAGTATGCTTGAATATATCGTTGAGAAAATACTGAAGTAAAAAACGGTGCGCATAACCGGTTCGGTCGTGGCCATAAACCGGACTAATATTTTTGCACAGGCAATAAACAATCCCGAGCATAGGCCTATCAAGGCGGCGAAGGTGAATAGGTCGGTGCCCGGTTTTAGAATAAAGCAGACACCAATAAAGCCAACGACCAGAGCCATAGCGCTTTGAAATGTTATTTTCTCTTTTAATACAGGCATTGCTAACAAGCCGATAAATAAAGGTGACGAGGCATTAAGTAAGGTTGATTCAGATAAACCGACATGGGAAATGGCATAGAAGAAACAGGTCATAGCACAAAGACTGATGAATCCTCGTAGCATATGCAGGTGTATGATCGGTGTTTTTATAAAATTAATTCCGCGCGGTAAAACAATTGGCAGAATAATGAATAGTCCGATAATGCTACGTAGAAAGACGAGTTGTACGGCGGGTAATTCAGAGGAGGCAATCTTGATGCACATTGCCATGATTGCAAAACAGCAGGCTGAGCAGAATGCCGGTAAGAAACCATGGATCAGATAGCGTCTATCTAAATGCATATTTAATGTGTTTGTAATTCTTTTGCCATTGTTTCAAGTTCATCCCAACGACGAATAGCTTTATCTAATGCATCCTGTTGATCTCGCAGATCATCAAGTATCGGTTGCTGTTCCGTGTATGGTTTGGCATAAAAGTCATCATCACTGGTTTGTTCTTCCAGTTTTGTAATCATTTGTTCAAGTGTTGCGATCTTTTCGGGTAATTTTTCCAGCTCTAACTTAAATTTATAACTCAGATTTTTATTACTCTTGCCTTTGTTAACGGCATCATCAGGCTTATTCTTTTTACTCTTTGCAGATATCGGGTTATCCATTTCGGCAAGGTGCTTACCGTGTCTATGCCAATCACTAAAACCACCGGCGTAGTTTTGAATATTACCGGAGTCTTCAAATACCAAAATACTGCTGACAACATTATCCAGAAATTCGCGATCATGCGTCACGATGATTAGTGTGCCCTTGTATTCCATGAGTCGGTCTTCCAGTACTTCCAGTGTTTCTACATCAAGGTCATTGGTCGGTTCATCCAGTACTAACAGATTGCTCGGACGGGTTAATAGCTTTGCCAGGATGACACGGTTTTTTTCACCACCGGATAAAACCTTTATCTTGGTCATAGCGCGTTTGGCAGAAAACAAAAAGCCACGCAAATAGCCGATGACATGACGTTCCTTGCCATTCAGTTTTATATAGTCACCACCATCGCCTACGATCTGAGCGATTGTTTTTTCCGGATCAAGGTTGCGACGTAATTGATCGAAGTAGGCTATCTCCAGATTAGTTCCAATCTTGACTGTGCCAGAATTTGGCTCAAGCTCACCTAGCATGATTTTTAATAAGGTACTTTTACCAACACCGTTATTACCGACCAGACCAATACGATCACCACGCATGACCTTTAACGATAATTTGTCTATCAGCGGTTGTTCACCATAACTATGACAAATTTTATGTGCTTCAATTACCTTGCGCCCGGATTGTTCCGCTTCTTCAATATGAATACGCGCTTTATTTTGCGGTTTTAAGCGCTTAGCAACTTCTGCTCGCATTCCTTCCAGAGAACGTACGCGACCTTCATTACGTGTTCGTCGTGCTTTGATGCCTTGTCTAATCCAGACTTCTTCTTCGCCTACTTTCTTGTCGAACAAAGCGTTTGCTTTCGCTTCTTCTTCCAGTGCCTTTTCCTTGTTCACCAGATAATCTTGATAGGTTCCTGGCCAACTGGAAAGATTGCCGCGATCCAGTTCAATGATGCGTGTTGCCAATTTTTGCAAGAAGGCGCGGTCATGTGTAATAAAGATGACGGCACCATTAAAATTCAGCACACGATTTTCCAACCACTGGATAGTACTGAGATCAAGATGGTTGGTCGGTTCATCGAGTAATAATAATTGCGGGTTACTCACAAGAGCCTTACCGAGCGCGACCCGGCGTCGCCAGCCACCTGATAATTGAGTGAGTTTTAATTCAGCTGGTAAATTTAGATCGGATATAACGGTTTCGACACGTTGATCGATATTCCAGCCACCCTCGGCCTCGATCTGCTGTTGCAGGTCTTGCAGTTCGCGTAAGTTGGCTGGATTGGTATCATCATATTGATGTGAGAGGTCTTCGTACTCTTTGAGTAGTTGTTGTAAATGGCTGAGTCCTTCAGCCACATAGTCACGTACCAGAATATCCCGTGTCTGTGGCAGGGCTTGCTCTAACTGACTTACTCGGAGATGGGATTGTTTAATGATTTCACCGCTATCCGCTTCAATCTTTTCAGCAATAATATTGATCAAGGTCGATTTACCGGCGCCGTTACGCCCTATCAGACAGACGCGCTCGCCCGATTCCACTGCCATACTGACATTGTTGAGGATGAGTTGATCGCCGAATTCGAGAGAAACGTCACCAAAAGTGATTAAAGCCATTGCACACCAGCACTTGAAAAAGCGCGATTATATAGTATTCATTGGATTGCGACAGGATTTGTCATAGAGCTTAATCATGGTAAGTTAGCGGAAAATTAATAATGGACAGTTAGTGTCCTTTTTCCTCATAGAGTAGACGTGGAGTCAGACATGCTAGACAAGATTTTCGAGATGCAGACAGAACTAAATGATTATGTCTTTAGTAAAAATAAACTTAAGGATAAATCGGGGCAGGATCTGAATATGCAGTCGATCATAATGGCTGCTGCCGAGAATAAGTTGAGCGTCAATGATCTGCCGAATGAATGGCTCATGAACTATTCAAAGGCAATGAAAGAAGAATTGATTGAACTGGATGAAGAATTACTATGGAAGTGGTGGAGCAAGGATGAGATAGACATGCAGAACATTCGGGTTGAATTAATCGATGTTTTACATTTTCTTGTGTCTGCCATGATGTGTGCCGGGCTTAATGCTGAAAAGGTGTTTGATATTTATCAACAGAAACACGCCGTTAATCTAAAACGTCAGGATACAAATTATAAAAAGGATACCAAGACGGAAGAAGATAATAAAAAAATTAATTAACTACTCAACTCAATACGTTTTGGTGGAACTTATACTTTTACACTGGTCAATAAACGAATGAATTTAAGGAAACATCATGATTAAACAAATACTCGCATTATTTATTGTTCTCACTACATCAGCTTATGCTGTTCCTGAAGATCTCGAATCTGATGCTAACGCGGGTAATCCGGAGTCACAATATTTAATGGGATTCAGCTATGAACGAGGTCAAGGTAATCCCGTTGATCCGGCAAAGGCTGTTTACTGGTATGAGAAAGCAATTGTTAATAATTATCCTGCTGCACAACATCGGCTAGGATTGATGTATGCTACAGGCACTTGGGTGAAACAGGACTTCACTAAAACGGCAGAATTATTCGCTGCCGCAGCAAAACAAAAATATCCTGCAGCACAGGCAGATTACGCCATGTTTCTTATTGGATTAGCTCCACCGGAATATAAAAATCCAATAGAAGGTTATGCCTGGTTGACTGTTGTTATGACCAGCCACCCTGGTTTTTCCGAAGATGTCATCAATATTATGCAGCAGATGGATTCCTATCTTTCAGCCGCCGATTTAATTGCGGCTAAAGAACTGGGCGCTGAGTATGTCGTTGCCTATAGTCCTGAAAAAAGTCAGTAAACATGAAGTCAGTTATATTTGATGGTCAATCTATCAATCCATCAAAAGTTGTATGTGCAGGTAGAAACTTTACTGATCATATAAAAGAACTCAATAATGAAATATCAGATCAGGCGGTTTTTTTTATAAAACCAAACTCATCTATTTCGAATGAGATCTATTCCAGAGAGTCCGAGCTTGTTCATTATGAAGGAGAAATAAGCTTCCTGATTCGTAATAATGAATTGAGCGGTGTTGGATTTGGGATAGATCTAACCAGAAGGGAATTACAGACTAAATTGAAATCTGAAGGTCTGCCTTGGGAACGGGCAAAATCGTTTGATAATTCTGCTGTTTTTAGTGCGTTTGTTCCTTTTCACGGCGAGCTAAGTGCTCTGAGAATGGAGTTAACGATAAATGACAATCTGGTTCAGAGCGGTGGTTGTGACATGATGTTGAATCAGCCAGATGAATTACTCAAAGAAGCTAAAACGTTTCTTTCTTTTGAAGATGGTGATTTGTTGATGTGTGGAACACCCAAAGGCGTTGGTCCGGTGAATGCCGGGGACAGGTTTAACGGGAAAATTTATGAAAAAGAAAAACTGCTCGTTGAGCATCTTTGGACAGTGAAATAAAAAAATATAAGCAGATACAATTGAGGCTTAAGGGCAATGAATTTTGATAAAATACAAGTTAGAAGATTTAAGACCAACCGGCATCAGATGTTCAGCATGCCGCAAGGGAACACTCGAACCAACTCACGGACGTTTTGGTCCCATTTATCAGTGCTCAGCAACGGGGTGTAGTTTTTATGTGGAGACACGACCGACCGGAAAAAAATGCAAATATATTAGTGATGGGGTGAAATGTAATGCATGGATAGTTGAAGGGACCAAGACTATTCCAGATCGCTGTAGTGACAAGAACTGCCCAAATCGTAATCCACACAAACTAGATAAGTGAAGTTGTTTATAAAGGCCTGCCTTCAGGATAGAAAACAAATACGGTGCAACCTTTATTAGATTGTGGCATATGCGCTGAACCTTTTGGCATATGAATATAGGTGCCTTTTGGATATTCACGCTCACCATCACTAAAGACTCCTGAAGCAACATAGACTTCCTCTGAGCTTGATTCGTGAACGTCATCACCACCTTCCCAACAGGAACCCGGATCAAATTCCACCAGCATTGCTTTTATACCAGTTTCATCTTCCATTAATGTTTGCATACGGATGCCAGGAAATAATTCATTTATAGGTGCATCTTTTAGTTGGGTCCATTGCATTTTCGACATGTCCTTCACCTCACTTAATTAATGATTTAATTTGGCAAATGATATCAGGGTTTTTTGCTAATATACTCAGGTTATTTAATTACATAGGGTAATAGTACTGCTAATGAGAAAACAAAAGATCATCAAGACTATAACTATACTGCGCTTAATTCCTGTTCTGGTTTTTGGATTAGGATTGAATGCATGTACAGGCTTACCGAAAGACGTCAACCCGGTCCAGGGATTTGAATTAAACAAGTATCTTGGTAAATGGTATGAAATTGCACGCCTTGATCATTCTTTTGAACGTGGTCTGGACAAGGTCAGTGCCGAATATTCCATGCGTGAAGACGGTGGCGTCAGGGTTATCAACAGAGGTTATTCCATAGAAGATAACGATTCGCAGGAGGCAGAAGGAAAGGCGTATTTCGTCCGATCTAATACTGAAGGTTATTTCAAAGTTTCCTTTTTTGGTCCCTTCTATGGTTCATACATTATTTTTGATCTTGATAAAGAAAATTATCAATATTCATTTGTGTCAGGTAATAACACGTCCTATCTCTGGTTGTTAGCAAGAACACCAGAGGTGGATAAAACAGTATTAGATCAATTTATAAATAAGGCAGAACAACTTGGGTTTGATACTGATAAATTGATATTTCCTAATCAGAAATAATGTAATTATTTCTTGCTATTTCAACAACTCTTAATACGTTGTCTATTACTGCCTCAGGTGCATCTTTATAAATATTATGGCCACTACCTTCAACAATAATCTGCCAGCTCTTTTTGCTGAGCTTGAGTAATTCTTTTTGCATGTCGCGCCACTCCTGTTCAAGATTAATACCATGAATTACAGGTAATAGATCTTTACCTCTGGTGAGTACTGCCAGTGGAACATCAGGAAATGCTTTTGCATATTTAACTTGCTCAGCGCTTTTCTTAAAGCCCTTCAATTCATTCATTTGTGCAAATGTTGCCTTGCGGCTGGAGTTTAAAAAATACCACCGTTTCTCAAACTCATTCATGTAGCCTGGTGGTGGTTCCCTGCGGGATACTTTTAAAGGCGGTTTGTTTTCTGCTTTATCCAGTTCTGCAAGGCGATAGATTTGATCAGGGTGAGAAGAATCAATTAATACCACGCCTACTGTTTTATTTGGATACATACTTGCGAAGTAACGGGCTGTAAAACCACCAAAGGAATGTCCAGCCATGACATAGGGCCCGGGAATCTCTGCGAACTCAAATAACATATTTAATTCATGCACAATTTGTGCAGTTGTTCTATCACCAGGACCAGGATCACTCCAGCCGTATCCTGCACGATCATACACACATGTGCGTACATCTTTAGAAAGACGTTTTGCTACTTTGTACCAGTTAGCAGAAGAATCGGCCAGTCCAACATCGATTAACACCGTTGGTGCTTTATTTCCGAGACACTCTATATACATCACATGCATGCCCAGATTGATGAACCTGCCCGGTGGTTGAAACGGCATAAAATCTTCATCTGCAATACTATTACCAGTCGCGATAAGTAAACCCGCTATTAGTGTTATGGCTTGTTTATAGAAATGCATAAAAGATTATCCTGCTATCAAGATTATTTTATCGAGATTCCTTCAGCTTCTATTACTTTTGTCAGTGCCTGCTCCATGATTGATCTTGCATGACCTGTCAGGTTTCCGAGTAGTGCATGTAATTCAGCGTCTTTTTTATATCGCTCAATACATTCTGCACTGTACACCTCGAATTGGATTAACTTTAAAATCATGCTTGAAAGATGCTGTGGGCATTCACATTTAATCGTAGCTGAAGCTGATGATAATTTAATCAGCTGATTATTCGAGTAGGTTCTAAGCGGTGCTTTACCATCAAGTTCAAAACGGTTGGATGGTGTTTTAATCAAATTATCGTTTTTGATTATATGCAATAATTCAGATTGAAGATGATCAACAGTGACCGGTGCATGCAGATACAAATAGTTTGTTTTATTTAATAGTGCTTTCGCAGCACTATTAGTGAAGCCGTAGATCAATACCAGCTTTTTTGCACCGGACTTTTTAAACAGAGTGCTTATGTTTTCAATATGATCTCCCTGGATAGCCGGGTATTCAAGGACTAGAATATCGAGTTCACTATTCTGATTGCTTTCGTAAAAATCGGCTTCTGTTCGATATAATCCACTAAAAGTGAAACTGGAATTATTAATTTGTGTATGCTGAATTTGCAGTGGTAAGACATCGCCGATTACTGCAACACTTATTGATTTATACGTAGCGTTGTTATCACTATTATTTATATTTTTTTTATCATGTATTTCCAGACGCTCAATTAATTTACCATTTTCCAATCGAGCCACACTGCCAATAGAGTGACCTCTATCGACAAGCATTTTTAACAGAGTCAAACGATTAATGTCTTCTGTTTGATAGAGACGGTCAGAATTTTCTGATCTAAATGGGACTACGACACTATATCGTCTTTCCCATATTCGTAACGTATCAACAGGTATGTTTGTAATTCGTGAAACGGCACCAATCTTAAACATATTGTCTTGATTAATATTTGCCGAAGTTAACGCCGGTGTAGTTATAGACATCACATAGCCTCATAATTTTGATTGAAAATAGGATAGACAAAAAGTAGACAGAAGTCAGAATATTTCTGTAAATATCTTGGTAAAGCATGGTCAATATAGCTATTAATTTAATAAGTTATTGTTAAATATAGATATAAATATAATACATTGTCCAGGACAATAGCTTAGGTTTTAGGCGCTTTTTAAATTTGCGCTCGGACGTGATATCGGTTTAAGGTTCAAATTGATATAAATTATGTCCGGAATTGATCAGTATTTTTTTACCTGAATAGTGATACTGTTAATAATTGACTAAGATGACAAACAGACGTTTTGCAAACGTATTACTACAATATTTTTTTCTCGCGCACGCGTATCCATTGAGGCACTAATGAATAAACAAATGACGGATCTGGCAGAGATCATTATCTCTCGTCGTACAATACATGATTTCATCGCAGATAAATTTCCGGATAAAAAGATTATAAAAGATGCAATCGAGACGTCACGGTGGGCGCCAAACCATCACTTAACCGAACCCTGGCATTTTTATTTGTTGGGGAAAGAAACAATAAGCAGTCTCTGTGAGCTGAATATGGGATTGTTAACTGAATCAAAAGGAATAGAAGTTGCTGAGAAAAAGATAAAACGTTGGCAAAGTATTCCCGGATGGTTGGTTGTTACCTGTGAACGATCGGATGATGAACTAATGTTTCAGGAAAACTATGCAGCATGTTGCTGCGTGATACAAAATTTAATGCTTTCTCTATGGGAAAAGGGTATCGGTACCAAATGGTCAACAGGCCCTGTTACTCGAGAAGATCAATTCTATGACACGATATGGGTCAATAAAAAACTGGAAAGTGTTGTCGGCTTAATCTGGTATGGATACCCGGCTGAAATTCCACAAACGATGCGCAAGCCATTACAGCAAGTACTAACTGAATTGCCCTAGTTCAATTGTTGAAACATCTACTGTGCATTTAATTATCGGGATATTGGAACGTTAGCAATACCTATAGCCAATCCAGATGAACATGTTTTAAAAAGTGGTTGGGTTTCCTATGTCTGTCCGAGTCATATATTATTCATATACAAATATCGTCAGGCTGAAAGTTTCATTATGGAAAATCGACAAAAGCAACTTGTCGCACAAAAAAATAAGCAGCGCTACCTTAATAAACTGAAAAGGGAAGCGCAGCAAAAACTGGATAAACGAAAAGGGTCAGCGGACCTGCCCGATGAAAATGGCAGTGGTTTATCAACAGCAAAAACCAAACAAGAAGAAATTCTGGCTGCTGTTAATCGTGTTAAGGAAAAGCGTAAAGCCAGAGATAATTGAAATCAGTCGTAAACAGAGTCAGAAGATATAAATTCAGTAAAAAATACTTCTATCGATATTAAACGAGGGAGGTTTTGCTGAAAAATAACTTCATGCTGTCTGATCGTGCAACTATGCTCTTGATTTGAGCAATATTTGAATTAGTTAATGCACGTTTAGAACTAAATATAGTCGAATATATCCAAACAAGTGGTTGAAAACCCTACATGTCAGCGTGTTATAAGGAAATCGGCATAAATATTGTATTAATTTAGATATACGGTTTATTACTGTTAATAGGCTGAAAAAGCATCAATTGCTTGATTTATGTGCTGATAAAGTTTGTAAAGCCTATCGCATGTTCATTAATTGCTTATTTAGCCTTAAAACTTTTATGATATATTCCTATACTAAACATATTAGGGATTAATGAGTTTGCATCGGAGTTTATGAATGAAGGTTATTGCGTTAAGAGGTTTTTTTGTTGAAACAGGTGTGAAGATTCAGAAGGGAGATGTTGTTGATCTTCCTGATGATGAAGCGAAATACCTGATGGATTTTAAAGCTGCACGAGTAGCTACAAAAAAGGACGAGGAAAACTTTCTTAATAGTGACCGAGCCGTAAGCTTTTGTGGCGGGATTCTTCATATGGGTGTTCGTAAGATAGAACGAGATGGCATGGAACAAGAAGAGTTTATGAAGTCATTGAATATTAAGGATTAAACCAGTTATTCAGATAAAACGTTTTCATTTTCAATTCATTTAACATTTCTACAATAGCCAAACATAATATCGTTTTGTTATTTTTTCTTAACGATTAGATAATTTTTAGATGGCTGGGGGTAGAGGATTCGAACCTCTACTGACGGAGTCAGAGTCCGTAGTCCTACCATTAGACGAACCCCCAAGTGATTGATATATCCAGTTTTATCTAGGCAATACAATAGCATACAAAGCTAAGCCGGTCGGTTATGCTGCTTTTGATGTTGTTCATTATTGCTGAATACTGTCATTTATTGTGAGTAATTCCCCCACAATTGCCCCAGAAAGAGATCAATAAACCTTACGCTATACCAGAGACGGCGCAATCATAGTCTAAGTCTTGTTGATAATGAAGCCCAACTCTATGTCGATTCAAATTCATCATCTGAACGAAGAATTCTATATAGGTAGTTTTATGAGGTTTACAATGCACCAATCCTTTAGTACATAACCCGCCTTATCCCCACTCTTCATTCACCCCGAAAGTAATGCATTTTTTAGCACTTATAAAAGCCTTCCCTATGAAAATCATCGAATTTCCCGCCCGACTCACCACCCCAGATTTCCGCCGCCCTATCCAGGACACTAAGCAGAGCAGACCCCTCAAATAATCCATGACCAAAAACTAATCTATCGAAGGTATTGAATGCGCAAAAATGAGTACTGTTCTCCTGGCTTTGGCATTATTTCCAGTTCCTTTGCCATATATCGTATTCTGATGGACGTAAACGATAACGAGCAATATTCCCTTCATGTAAATTCATGACTTCTGTTTCCACTACTTCAAGAAACCGTGCCTGATCTTCTGGTGGTAAGTTGTCATTCGCAAATTGTTTAATGAATGTTGTTGCTGCTTTTTTATCAATTACTTTACGAACAATCTCACCAACAGTCTCAATAATTACAGTGCGGTATTGCAAACGAAATGGATCTGGTTCTCCAAGCGACTGGCGAACAGCCGAGTAACGCGCACATGATCGCTCATAGGCTTTGACAAACACATCACGTAGTAACTCAACACGATTTAATTCATACACTCCAAGAAGCCCATCAATGTAAGCGCGTTGAGGTACATCTACAAATGACAATGGAGACAGATTCAAACGAATAAGCGGAATATTAACTGAAAGACGAGAAACACGTTTATTTACATCTTCAAATGGTTGCAAATAAGGTAGATGCACCATAGTAAAGAATACTTGTTCAAATGGATCTTGAATTGCCGTAGCCGTATCTAGAATTTGTTGAAAACATTCATCAATCAATTTTCTCGATTCCAGAGGATGATAGACAGTTCCACTAATACCTACTCCTCTACCACGTAATCGTCCACAAGCTTTAGAATCAAGCAAATTTTCAGATAACAGAGCATGAAGATTCAGAATCGTATAACGATTGAAACCAATATCGGTAACCTGCCCCACCAAAAATTCAATTGCAGCTTTATGATTAAGGATCATTTGCGCTTCCTTTGCATCCTTGCCTTCGGCACTCTCTCCTAATTCCAACAAACGTTCCGTTTCAAGTAATGAATAAGTATTACCTTCCAAACGACTTGAGTTCCATGACAAATCAATCAACAACCGATTGAAGATCTGTTTCACATAAGTTCCCGCAGGAAGCTCATCCTCAGATGAACCACCTAGTGTCATTAGATGCCCTCGTGTTTCTTCAGAAAGATAAAAAGATTCGTTAGGGCGATATTCATTCAGAAATGCTCGGTTGTATCCAACTGGTTTTCTATCCCATAATGGGAAACGAATTTCTGTCTTGATGACTTCCCCTTCAGGTGAAATTGGAATATAAACCTCACCACTTGCCTCAACTGTAGGCCTAGGCATGACTATTTCTGCTTCACCCGTAATTCTAGGCAGTCTATAGCGGCTACCTTTTGTTTTGCCCTCAATATTCAGTCGATTTTCATCAACCAATTGAGCGAGGCGGCGCTGCAATGTCCGACGTGACAACCCATTATTTAATGTACTTCTTACACCTTCAACGGTAGCACCTTCGGTAAATTGACTGACGGCATCCAGAATAGCTTCGAGTTCTTCTTGTGGAATTATTTTTGGCATGATTCGATTATTATGGCGCAAACTAGGTAATTGCGCCATATAAAATGCTTTATTTGTCGTGATTTAGTGTTTATCACCACTTTAAGTGGCGCGATTTTGGGTTATTTGACGTAAATGTAATTTTATATGTCACAAATACTATCTGCTGCAATTGAACCTAAATTGGAAGTTAACTTGAACAGGTTCAATTAATAGGTTTTGAACCCGTATCTTCACACCAGAATACCCTGCCATCCTTTAGCCAGAAATGACTCATACAACCATGACCAACACCACAGAACCATCCAAATGCATAATCAAAAAGGGCACATGTCTAACCTTATCAGGCAAAGAAACTCAAACGCTATCACAATACACGGCGATTGATGATGCAACGCGTATAAGGTCACTAAAAGTCTATAAACGACACACACAAGGTAATGCCATTAACTTCGTTAACCATGTTATTGATAAGCTTCCATTTCGGATCCAACAGATTCGTACAGATCGAGGACATGAATTTCAAGCACAGTTTCATTGGCATGTTGAGGACTTAGGTATTCGACATGTTTACATTAAAGCGAGAACACCACAGCATAATGGTAAAGTTTAGCGGTCACACCGTTCAGATCAGGAAGAATTTTATCAACTGATGAACTATAAAAATGATGTCGGCTTAGATAAAAAGTTAGCTGAATGGGAGCAATTTTATAATTTTGCACGACCACATAGTGCCCATGATGGGAAAAGCCCTGATGAATCTCTTAGAAAGAAACTATTATAATAAAACGAGGTGTCCGACTGGTTCACATCTATTACAGAACCCCCAAATTAATCAGTACCAATTCTAGCAAGTTATCAAACAATAAAAAAAGAGGGTAAAAACCCTCTTTTTTGATACTGATGTAACTCAGGTTTAACGTTTTGAGTATTGAGGACGTTTGCGAGCCTTATGCAGACCGACCTTTTTACGTTCAACCTCGCGTGCATCACGCGTTACAAAACCGGCTTTACGCAATGGTCTGCGTAATGTTTCATCATATTCAATTAATGCGCGGGTAATACCATGACGAATCGCACCTGCTTGTCCAGAGATACCACCGCCCGTTACAGTGATATTGAAATCAAATTGATCCAACATCTCGACGGTTTCTAGTGGTTGACGAACAATCATCTGACCGGTTTCACGACCAAAATACTGTTTCAGGGTACGGTCGTTAATGGTAATTTCACCTGAACCGCGTTTTAGGAATACTCTTGCGGCAGAGCTCTTTCGTCTTCCAGTGCTGTAGTAAACTTGATCTGACATCCCTTAAATCTCCAATACTTGCGGTTGTTGAGCTGTATGTTGATGTTTGGCATCAGGATAAACCTTGAGTTTACGGAACATGTCCCTACCCAATGGTCCTTTTGGAAGCATACCTTTTACAGCAATTTCAATAACTTGTTCTGGTTTCTTGGCGATCAGTTTTTCGAAACTGATTGATTTGATACCGCCAGGAAAACCGGTGTGATGGTAGTACATCTTGTCTGTTCGTTTGTTTCCCGATACCTGGACATCTTTTGCATTGATGACAACGATATAGTCACCAGTGTCCATATGCGGGGTATATTCAGCTTTATGCTTACCGCGTAGGCGCCTTGCAATTTCAGTCGCCAAACGGCCTAAGGCTTTGCCTGAGGCATCGACGACGAACCAGTCGCGCTTAATATCAGCAGGTGTTGCAGAGTAGGTTTTCATGCTAATTCCTAGAAATTCGGGAGACCCGGGTAAAAAAGAGGTGGAATAGTACGGATTGACCTCTGGCCTGTCAATATTATCAGCACTATATTCTGATCAAATATGCGTGAATATTATAGTCTTTTGCCAGAAGCAATTTTTTATCAGACACTTTATTATATATGAATAACAGGAGCGCAGCAGAAATAGCAATGAAATCGAGACACTACACCGCATTAGACCGAGGTATTATGGCCCTGGATTCCGTATTTGCCGATCTGGTCGGAACAGACTCAATTCGCAGAAAAAGACCATACCCAGCAGCAACTTGTGTAACAACCGATCTTGAAGAGCAGGAAAGACAACATGTTTCCGGTCTGATGCGTGTCAATCATGCGGGTGAGGTTGCTGCACAAGCGCTATACAAGGCTCAGTCGCTGACAGCCAGAGACCAAGAACTAAAAAAGAGCATGCAACAATCTGCCGATGAGGAGGTTGATCATCTGGTCTGGTGTAAATCCCGATTAAAAGAATTGGGTGATCATCCCAGTTATCTTGATCCGGTCTGGTATCTGGGATCGTTTAGTATAGGACTCATTGCCGGATGTTTTGGAGATAAATGGAATTTGGGTTTTTTAGCGGAAACAGAACATCAGGTGGTAAAACATCTTGATGCGCATTTGGCTCAATTACCTGAAAGTGATAATCGTAGTCGATCAATACTGGAGCAAATGCGTGAAGATGAATTACATCATGCAACAACGGCTGAAACAGCGGGAGCAGAAGAACTGCCCGGTCGTGTCAAAAGCTTGATGAATTTGACCTCGAAAATAATGACTAAAATTGCCTACCGAATCTAGGCGGTGTATCTATTCGAGATACTTGCCTTAACTAAAATATTTTTTTATACGCTCTTGAAAAATATTGTCTGACCCCCATCTTTTCTACCAAGTTAAAAATAAAATTTCTGGAGGTAGAAAAATGGCTTTAGTAAATTACGAACCATGGAGTCTGTTAGATAGATTCCAACAACAATTAAATCAGTTGAACTACGCTGACAAAGCAGTAGCGGGCAATGATAATGATTATTCCAATATTATCACCAGTCATTGGCGTCCGGCTGTTGATATTAAGGAAGAAGCAGATCGTTTCCTGATTACGGCAGACCTGCCCGGTGTTGATCCAAAAGACATTGAGATAACAATGGACAATGGTGTACTGACGATTAAGGGTGAACGACAATCAGAAGCGCGTGAAGAGAAAGATGGATATAAACGCGTAGAAAGAGTTAGCGGTGCTTTTTATAGACGCTTTAGTCTACCTGATTCTGCTGATGCTGAACGCATTGAAGCGGAAGGTAAAAATGGTGTGCTGCAAGTTACTTTACCAAAACTTGAGAAAGTGCAACCGCGTAAAATTGAAGTAAAAAGTTAATAAGTTGCATTGATAAAAAGGCGGGCATGTCCCGCCTTTTTATTTCTCTGAATAGACTCTGTGGCAGTTTCAGTGAGAGTCCTGGTATTTGTTAATACCTAAAAACCGATATCGCTTTTAAGTTAATGTGGGCTGAAGTAGTAATTAATTTTTCGTTATTTTTCGAACGTTTATTTATTCTAAAATTTTAAATGAACTTTTATATACCAATACTTCCTAATAAGAAAATAAAAAACCAAACATGGAACGCGACGTTATGATAAATAAATTTTCCAGACAATTTTTGAATTTACTCTTTATTGCTTTTTCTTTACTGGTGTCTACTGCCAATGCAGCGTTACCAATGGGATCGGATGGAAAACAACTTCCCACTTTAGCGCCAATGTTAGAGGGGGCTACTCTCGCAGTGGTCAATATTGCGACTGAAGGACGTGTCAAAACCCAGATGAACCCCTTGTTCGCAGACCCACGTTTTCGTCGATTTTTCAATGTACCAGAACAACCCGCTGAACGTAAAACCAGTGCTCTAGGATCTGGTGTGATTGTCGATGCAAAACGAGGACTGGTTTTGACTAATAATCATGTGATTGCCAATGCAGTTCATATTACTGTGACTTTGATTGATGGCCGTCAACTGGAAGCTGAGGTGGTAGGTTCGGATCCTGAAACAGATGTGGCTGTAATAAAAATGCCTGCGGAAAATTTAACGGATATAAAACCAGCTGATTCAGATGCATTACGTGTAGGAGACTTTGTCGTTGCTATTGGTCATCCGTTTGGCTTAGGTCAAACCGTGACCTCCGGGATCATCAGCGCATTAGGTCGTAGTGGCTTAGGAATTGAAGGTTATGAAGATTTTATCCAGACAGATGCCTCGATAAATCCCGGTAATTCGGGTGGAGCACTTGTTAATCTCAATGGTGAGTTGGTTGGCATCAATACCGCAATCTTTTCACAAAGTGGTGGCAATATAGGGATAGGATTCGCTATACCTATTAATCTTGCAATGCAGATAGCTGAACAAATTCTTGAAACTGGAGAAGTCAAACGTGGCTTTCTTGGGGTCAGTATGCAGGATATTAGTCCGTCGCTTGCAGAAGCCTTTGGTCTTGATAGACAGGGCGGCGCCATTATTAATGAAGTGTTGGATGGGTCTCCAGCAGATAAAGCCGGTCTAAAGACGGGTGATATTGTGATATCAATTGATGGTAAACAGATACGGGATGCGAATGATCTTGGTAATCGTGTTGGTCTATTACCGGTGGGTGAAACAATAAAATTTAAAGTACTGCGTGATGGAAAACAGTCCGAGTTTGTCGTGAAAATAGATGAAAAAACTCAGACAAGCACAAACCCGAGATCCGTTAATGAATTATTACAAGGTGTTTCAGTCGGCGATATTGAACAAGGCAGTCCTTACTTTGGTAAAGTTGAAGGCGCATTTGTTGCTGCGGTTGAAAGAGCTAGCATAGCCTGGCGTAGCGGTTTAAGAGCGGGAGATGTTATTACCTCCGTGAATAAAAAACCGATTAAGAATCTGGATGAGTTTCTTACAGCAGTGGATAAAAAAGATGACTCTCTATTACTCTTAATACTTCGTGGTAATGCGGCTGCCTTTCTGGTGCTTAGAAAATAAGTGTTTAAGCAACTGGTTTACAATTAGCAATAGATTGTTTAACCAGTTCAACAGCTTTTATTCTGGGAAAAGATTTGCGGTACGCAATAATAACTTCCCTATAAGGGGCTGGTCTGGTGAATGGACGGTATTCCAACATACCGTTCAAACCATTATCAGCACCAATAGAAGAACTGGGCAGTATTGTAATACCTGCACCTGCAGCTACCATTTGTCTGATTGTTTCTATAGAGCTGCTTTGTAAGGTTTTCTGGAGATGTTTGTTCTTTCCGACGGGACTAATACAGGAAGGACAAACTTTCACGACTTGATCACGAAAGCAGTTCCCCGATTTTAATAACAACATAGTATCGTCCAGTAAATCCTCTGCATTGAGTTTCTTCTTTTTAGTCAGGGGATGATTGCAGGGCAAGGCAACCATAAAAGGTTCTTGATAAAGTACCTCAGTCTTTATTCCAGGTTGCTCAAACGGGTTTGCCAGAATAGCAATGTCGATTTCCCCGGCTTTTAACTTTTTGGATAGAATCTCTGTGTAGTCTTCTTCGATTATCAGAACCAGATCAGAGACCTGTTTATGTATAACCGGTATTAACTTTGGCAGTAAGTAAGGTCCAATGGTGTAAATTACCCCGAGTTTTAATTCACCGCTCAATTCATCTTTGTTTTGTTTGGCAAGCTCTTTCAGTGTATTTGTTTCATTTAAGATTACTTCGGCCTGTTTAATGATTGTTTCGCCGATAGCTGTAATAGATACTTCATGTTGATGTCGTTCAAACAGGGTGACACCCAATTCATCTTCAATTTTCTTAACGGCCACGCTGAGCGTTGGTTGGCTTACAAAACATTTTTCAGCAGCGCGCCCAAAATGGAGTTCTTTGGCAACAGCAACAATGTAGCGAAATTCAGATAGAGTCATAGTTTGTGATTACGAATTGATATCGACTAGTTCACTAATAGTGAGGAGATTTTACTACGCCGGACTGAAGAATGCTTAATTAATATTTGATGCGAATTTAGGCAGATTGTTATCAGAAACATCATTAATGATGTTTTCCATCAAATCAACATCCACATATGACTTATCATAATTATAGCCTTGTGTAATATTGAATGGGTAATCAGGCTCTCCGAGATGGTTAATTACCAGTGATGCATCGGTGAAATCATTATCAATGGTATAAGCGTGTGTTGTAATGATGGTCTTTAATCCTGCGCTGAGTGCGGCCAGGTTGCCGTTGCGGGTGTCTTCAATAGCAATACATTCATCTGCATCAAGCCCAATACCGGCCAGGGCACATTGATAAACAACTGGCGACGGTTTTTTATCTGTTACTGTGTCGCTGCTAACAATGGTTTTGAACAGGTCTTTGGGGTCGATATTCAGCGTTGTATTAATTAGCGTGTTGAGGTTGGCCAAACATGAACTGGTTGCAACACCAAGTCGTAGTCCATCATTCTTTGCTTCATTGAGTAATCTTTCTATACCAGGACGAAGTTTAGTATGCTCGCTTGCCAGCATTGAGCGGTAGTGTTCAGACTTACATTGATGTAATTCTTTTATAAAATGCCCTGGGTTTTGTATTCTGCTTTTAAGTTCTTCATCTTTGTTAAGACAGATTTTAAATCGTTCTTTACCGCCGGATATGGAGAGTAATTTGTGGTAATCGGATTCCGACCAATACCAGCTAAGGTCAAATTCTTTGAAGGTTTGATTGAAAGCCTGACGATGAATCTCCTCGGTATCCGCCATGGTACCGTCTACATCGAAGATAATGCCTTTTAGTTTCATTAAGTTCTGGTTATAAAAGATGAATATACTTTTAATATTGCTTACTAGGTATTGATTATAAACAATAAAAATATTGAATCAATGGTGTAATCTGTCTAATTGCTCACATTATTCACTATCTGAAGCAGTCATTTTATATTACGGTTTCATCAGGTAAGGTGTTTAAACTATTAAAAATATATTGCGATGTTAAGACAAGTATTCCTCAAGGATGTTATCCAGGCATGATTGAACAACTATTAAATGCACACACACTGTTGGCCACGATTACAGGATTCTTATTGGGTCTTATACTTCTGTGGTTAATTTATCGCAGCAAAGCGAACAAATTAACCGATCAGAATATTGAGTTGGAACGTAAGTTAGCCGTAGAAATAGAACGTGCCGAGAATAGAGAACAACGTATAGAGGAATTGAATAACACTGTTCGCGAACGTGAAAACACAAATAAATATCTGCAAAAAGATGTTGAAAATAGCAAGGTTACTGTCGCCGAGTTAGTTACAAAACTCGATCAAGAAAGAAAATCCATGCAAGAAAAGATGGTTTTGCTGGAACAAGCTGAAACCAAAATGACAAATGCTTTTGAAAATCTATCTAATAAAATTCTTGAAGAAAAAAGCAGGAAATTTACTGACCAAAATAAACTGAATATTGGTGAAGTGCTTAATCCATTAAGGGAACAGTTAGGAGACTTCCGTAAAAAAATAGAAGATGTTTATGATAAGGAAACCAAAGATCGCTTATCGCTTTATCATGAAATTAGCAGCCTGAAATCATTGAATGAACAAATGAGTAAGGACGCAATAAATCTTACCAATGCGTTAAAGGGCGAAAGTAAGACGCGCGGTAATTGGGGTGAAGTTATTCTGGAAAAAGTTTTGGAGCAATCCGGTTTAACAAAAGGACGCGAATATGAAGTTCAGGGAAATTATCGTGATGAAACAGGAAATTCATTTTATCCTGATGTGGTAGTGCATTTGCCTAATAAACGAGATGTTGTTATTGATTCAAAAATATCTTTGAATGCGTATGAGCGATATTATTCAGCAGAAGATGAACAGGGTAAAAGTTTGGCGATCAAAGCCCATATCGATTCAGTTAGAACACATATCAGTGGGTTAAAAGGAAAAAGTTATGATGAATTAGTTGGCGTTAATTCACTGGACATGGTGTTGATGTTTGTTGCAATTGAACCGGCATTGATGCTGGCGTTTGAACATGATGAATCTTTATTTCAGGACGCATTCAATAAAGGAATCTTTTTAGTGAGCCCCTCTACATTAACGATGAATTTACAAATCATCCAGAATATGTGGCGATACGAATATCAGAATCAAAATGCACAGGAAATAGCTAAGCAAGCAGGTAATATGTATGACAAGCTTGCCGGCTTTGTTGAAGCACTGGAAGATGTCGGCGATAAAATAGGCAAGGCTCAATCTGCATATGATACTGCGCGCAATCGTTTGGTAGATGGAAAAGGAAACTTGGTCTCGCGCGCTGAGGCAATCCGTAAACTGGGTGATTTGAAAACAAACAAAAGATTGTCTGATGAACTGGTCAATAAGGCATTAACTGATGACAGTGACCCGAATAGTTAAATAATGTCAGACAACGAATCAACGGCGAAAAGCAACAAGCAAGTTATAAAAGGTAGAGGTAGTTCAAGTAAACCGGATGCACGTTACCTAAAATATACTCGACATCAGATTGATGATGGCTGGGAACATGAAAAGGAAGAGAATAAACCCGTCACTACGGTTACGATAGAAAAACCGAAAACCATAATAGCTAAAAATAAATCACCCGATATCCCATTTGATCAGTCAATCAATGCCTATCGCGGCTGTGAACATGGTTGTATTTATTGTTATGCCAGGCCAACGCATGCCTATTATGATTTATCACCAGGTCTGGACTTTGAAACAAAATTATTTGCCAAGCCAAATGCTGCGGAGTTATTGGAAAAAGAATTAGCTGCGCCTGGTTATAAATGTTCAACGATTGCACTTGGAACAAATACCGATCCGTATCAACCGATTGAACGGCAATATCAAATAACACGTGAAATTATTGCAGTATTAAACAAGTATCACCACCCATTAACGATAGTTACCAAATCCAGTCTGGTCGAACGTGATATTGATTTGTTGGCGCCGATGGCAGAAAAAAAACTGGTGCAGTTGTTTGTGTCAATTACAACTCTGGACCATCAATTAATGCAGAAGATGGAACCCAGAACAACTGCGCCGAAAAGGCGTTTACAAATATTATCTAATTTAATCAGTGCGGGCATTCCAACAGGCGTTATATTTGCGCCAGTGATCCCGGTCATAAATGATAGTGAGATGGAAACTATCCTTAAATATGCAGCGGAGGCAGGCAGCAATACTGCCAGCTTTGTTATGTTGAGGCTGCCTCATGAGATTAAAGATTTATTCAAGGATTGGTTGGATACACATTACCCATTAAAAACATCACACGTCATGAACATGATTACCGATATCCGAGCGGGCAAAAAAAATGATCCCAATTTTCACAGTCGACTCACCGGTACCGGGGTTTATGCGGATTTGATTCAAAAAAGATTTGTAAAGACATGTAAACAGCTTGGATTAAATGTCGGTGAAAATGTTTCTTTGGATACCAGTCAATTTATAAAACCCGTCTTGCAAGGCCAACAACATTCCCTTTTCTAACGTCGTAGTATTGCTAACCATCGATAAAAATTAAGCAGACTTGCCAGCGATGCTGAAACATAAGTAAGCGCAGCGGCGGAGAGAATTTTTCGAGCGATGGGCATAGCAGAATCAGGAATATAGTTCCCTTCACTTAGAATGGGTAATGCTCGATTAAAGCTGGCGTCGAATTCAACCGGTAAGGTAAAAATATGCAGGAGTATAGGTAAGCACATAATAGTAAGACCTGCTAACAATAGAATTAGACTAACAGCCGGTAGTTTTACCAGAATGAAGGTGAACGGTAAGCTGACTAGTAGTAAAGAAGCTATTTTCTCAGCGACCACGGCTTTTTTTGCCAATGAGGTTCTTAATAATAAAGGACTATAATGTGTGTGATGTTGTAGCGCGTGGCCAAATTCATGTGCCGCAATAGTAATGGCAGTTAATGATTTTCCAGCGTAATTTGTTTCAGAAAGACGAATTGTTTTTGAGTCTGGATCATAATGATCATTACCATTATCAGTTTGCTCGACAGAAACATCCGTCAATTGAAAACGATCTATAAGATGTTCAGCAAGTTCACCGCCAGTACCGGGAAGCTCATCAATTGTTTGACTATATTGTTTTATTACGCGTTGTACCCAGAACTGGGGTAGAAACACAATAATAAGTAATAGAAGTAATACTAATGCTGGTAGCATAATTTGTGCATGATATTATTTAATAATTAATTTAAGGCGCCTGGTTAATTCTAAAGTTCAAAATCCATAATAAGTAATATCATATGCAGACTCCATTAGATAAGTATAAAAAAGACATTCGCCTGAAAGGATTTAAACCTGATCCAGCTCAGAGGACTGCAGTTGTACATTTGCAAAATTTATACGACGATTTATGTGAATTATCAGGAAAAGATAATGGCTGGCTAAGCAAAATACGATCTCGATTTATACTGTCTGCACCAAAGGAGGTCAAGGGACTTTACTTTTGGGGTGGCGTGGGTCGAGGTAAAACCTATCTGGTGGATTGTTTTTATGAATGTCTACCGTTTGACAGGAAAATGAGAATACATTTTCATCGTTTCATGCAGAATATTCAAAACGAGCTTAAGTTGCTCGGAAATATAGAAAGCCCACTAAAGATCGTCGCTGATCGTTTAGCAGCAAAAACACAAGTCCTCTGTTTTGATGAATTCCATGTCGCGGATATTGCCGATGCCATGTTGCTGGGTGGCTTACTGGAAGCCTTATTTGAACGAGGTGTAATATTAGTGACCACATCTAACCAACATCCGGAGCAGTTGTACCAGGATGGTTTGCAACGAGATATATTTTTACCAGCGATCGATTTAATAAAAAAGTACACTCGTGTTGTCAACGTCGATACCGGAGTTGATTATCGACTGGAATTTCTTGATCACGCAGAGATATATCATTCACCGCTTGATGAACATGCGAATGCAATGCTGGAAGATAGTTTTATCCACGTTTGTCCTGATATAGGTGAAACGGCAGTCACACTGGACATTGAAGGTCGAACTATTGAAACGGTGCGTTGTGGTGACGGTGTTGTCTGGTTTGATTTTATGGCTATCTGTGATGGACCAAGAGGAGCAGCAGACTATATCGAGATTGCCAGACAGTATCAGACTGTGTTGATAGCAAATATACCGATTATGGATGATCATGTTAATGATATTGCAAGGCGCTTTATCACACTTGTAGATGAATTCTACGACCGCAATGTAAAACTTATTGTTACCGCAGCAGCGCATCCGAATGCTCTATATACCGGATCACGTTTATTTGAACCATTCAAACGAACCATTAGTCGTTTGGAAGAAATGCGTACTCATGATTACCTTGCCAAGCAACATATCCCTTAAAAACTGAAACCTGCTTTAAAACTGCAATTACACCAGTTTCATTCAAATGGGTGTTATTTAAAACCTCAATTTTATAGCGGCTTACAATATATATTTGACATTTAGCTATAGATAATCTATATAACTAGCTAATATATATAACTTAAATATTTTATTAGTTTGTAACAGGTTGGTACACATTGAACGCATTATCATCAGAATTAGAACAGAATATTGAATCGGACATAGCTAAAGTACTTGAATTTCATTACGGAGATGGCTTGGTTTATTTACCAAAAAATCAACCGGTAAGTCTAATCAAGCTAGCTGAACACAAGGGATTTATCGATCAGGAAGGCTATCTGACTCGAAAAGGCAGAAGTTTGTTAGCAAAACATCAATTTTCCTAAGTAAAAGACTCAACAAATTGTTCACTAATCAGTCTCATTGTAAAAAACAGTGATATTTCCTCATTTATCGGAAAATAATTCATCCATACTGTTTGATTTCTGTTGATTTCTGTTGATTTCAGCTATCATTGTCGCGCTCGCAATGATGTGTGCTTTATATAACAATTACGAATAAATATAGTTAAATCTATTCCTTTTCCATCTTAAAACTAATTGCTATCTTTCGCAGCCGTTACAAACCGCAGGACACAGTTCAAATCCTATGTACAAGTACGATAATTACGACCAGACCATCGTTGATGAACGAGTAGCCCAATTCCGTGATCAAACTGAGCGTTTTTTAGCCGGTAAACTGAGTGAGGAAGAATTCCGTCCTTTGCGTCTGATGAATGGACTTTATGTTCAGCGTTATGCGCCGATGCTTAGAGTAGCTATTCCTTATGGTTTGTTATCCAGTGAACAACTACGGATGTTGGCACACATTGCCAGAAAATATGACAAGAATTACGCTCATTTTAGTACCCGACAAAATGTTCAATATAATTGGCCAGCGCTTGAGACGGTACCTGACATATTAGCTGATCTGGCCAGTGTAGAGATGCATGCTATTCAAACCAGTGGCAATGACATTCGTAATACCACTTCAGATCAATTTGCTGGTATTGCACAAGACGAACTTGAAGATCCTCGTCCTTATTGTGAAATCATTCGACAATGGTCAACGTTTCATCCCGAGTTTTCATTTTTGCCCAGAAAATTCAAGATTGCAGTATCAGGTGCAACCCACGATCGTGCCGCAGTAAAGGTTCACGACATCGGTCTATATCTTGTTAAGAATGAAGCGGGTGAAATCGGTTTCAATGTAATCGTCGGTGGTGGACTGGGTCGCACGCCTTTTATTGGTCCAAGCATCCGACCCTTCCTGCAGAAGCAAGATTTGCTTTCTTATCTTGAAGCGGTACTGCGTGTTTATAATCGTTATGGTCGCAGAGACAATATATACAGGGCCCGAATCAAGATCCTGGTTAACGATCTGGGCAAAGAAGAATTTGCGCGACAGGTTGAAGAAGAATGGCTACATATTAAAGATGGTGTGATGAAACTTGATCAAAAAGAAATTGATCGTGTGAAAGGATTTTTTACTGCACCTGATTATGATAGCAGCGCCGCAGATGACAACAGCTTTGAAGCAGCACAGGAATCAAATAAATCCTTTACAAACTGGGCCAAACGAAATCTGTTTCCCCATAAGGTTGCTGGTTATAAAGCAGTCGTTGTTTCCTTGAAAGCACCTGGCATAGCGCCTGGTGATGCTACAGATGAACAAATGGATCATATTGCTGATCTTGCTGATAAATATAGTTTTGGTGAAATAGTTGTAACCCATGATCAAAACCTGGTGTTACCTAATGTAAAACAGGCCGATCTGTTTATTCTTTGGGAAAAGCTGTTAGAGAAGAATCTTGCCACGGCAAATATTGGTTTGTTAACAGACATGATTTGTTGCCCGGGTCTGGATTTTTGCGCGCTGGCCAATGCGGGTTCAATTCCTATTGCGAAGCAGATTAACGATAAATTCAATGACATTGATTATTTACATGATATTGGCGATATAAAGATCAAGATGTCTGGTTGTATGAATGCCTGTGGACATCACCATGTGGGGCATATTGGTATTCTCGGTGTCAGGAAAAAGGATGAAGAGTTTTATCAATTAACAGTCGGTGGTTCATCTGAAAGCGATGCTTGTCTTGGCGAACGTCTTGGTCCTTCTATTGCAAAAGAAGATGTTGCTGATGTGATTGGCAAATTACTTGATGTTTATGTCGAACAACGTCAGGAAGAAGAACGTTTTCTGGATACATTTCGTCGAGTAGGTATTACACCGTTTAAAGATCGTGTTTATCCAAAGAAACCGGTTAAGGAAAAAGCACATGCGAGTAATTAAAGATAATAAAATTGTAAATGATGATTGGTCTGTTGCGCGTGAACTGGATGCTGATGCGCCTATGCCCGACGGTGATATTATTTTACCGTTTCACTATTGGCAGGCGAATCGAGACAGCTTACTCGATAAAAAAACAAAGCATGCGGTCTGGATAAACGGTGATACTGATGTAGAGGAACTGGTTAGTGATCTTGAACACTTCTCTATAGTGGCGCTCGATTTTCCTGCGTTTAAAGATGGTCGATGTTATTCACATGCACGGTTGTTACATGATCGTTATGCCTACAAGGGTGATGTCCGTGCGATTGGTGATGTATTACGTGATCAATTATTCTTTATGTATCGTTGTGGTATCAGCAGTTTTCAATTGCGTGATGATAAAGACGCAGAAGATGCGTTGAAAGCATTTAATGATTTTACGATACGCTATCAGGCAGCAGCTGATGATGCGGTGCCGATTTATAAGTTGCGATAAATCTATTGGCTTGGAAGCTAGACCGTCAATACGGTGACAGAAGGCGTATTTAAACTTTGTTCGCTATGAAAGCCGCGTATCAATAATACTTTTTCACCTTTTACTGCAAGACCTTGTTCAAGCACTACCATTTTTGCTAACGCATTCGGATTAGTCTTGCCGGTATCTTCTGCGAGTACCGGAATTACACCCCATAGCATCTCCATTATACGACAGATATTAGGATGTCTTGTTATTGCAACAACTGGTGCAGCCGGTCTGACTGAACTCATTGTTGCGGCAGACATTCCACTTTGAGAAATAACTACGACGGCATGGACTTTAAGATCCTGGGCTAATTGAGCCATTGAGTTAGCCATAGCATCCCATACAGGTAGCGCCGATGAGGTGTTATTCGACAATTTTGCACCATAGGCATTATGTGACCATAGGTATGATTCTGTCTGTCTTGCAATTCTATCCATCATCTTAACGGCATCGATAGGAAATGCACCGACAGCAGTTTCTCCAGATAACATAATTGCATCTGTGCCCAGTGTTACTGCATATGCGACGTCCGTCACTTCGGCACGGGTTGGCCGAGCATTCTCAATCATCGATTCCAACATTTGTGTGGCAACGATGACAGGTTTGAATTTTTTACGGGCCAGATCGATTAATTGATGTTGAGCAACAGGGACTTGTTCCGGCTTGAGTTCAACGCCAAGATCCCCACGAGCCACCATGATGCCATCCGCAGCGTCAAGTATCGCGCTTGCTTCATCAAGTGCTTCCGGTTTTTCGATCTTGGCTATGATACGCGCATCACTGTTATAAGATTTGATCAGTTCTCTTAAGTCGTGAATATCATTAGCAGAGCGTACAAAAGACAGCGCCATAAAATCTACACCAAGTTCCAGTGCTAATTTGGCATCTTCTTTATCTTTATCGGTTAATGATGGTGCGGATACTTTTACACCGGGCAGATTAATACCTTTATGATTCCCCAATGTGCCACCATAAATTACGGTACAGGTAATTTCTGTTCCATCAATACTATCGACCTCCATTTCAAAATTACCATCGGCCAGTAATATTCGGTCACCCGGTTCCACATCATCTGCCAAGGCAGCATATTGAGATGGAATTAGACCCGGTTTACCTTCTACATCTCGGGTCGTGACGATAACTGTGCTGTTATTCTTTAATTCAATACTACCTTTCTTGAATTTACCGGTTCGAATTTTAGGGCCACAAAGGTCAGCCAATGTTGATTCAACTCTTCTGCTATTTTGCGTATTCGGGCATAGGTCTCTTTGTGATAGCTATGATCACCGTGTGACATATTTTGTCGAAATATATTAACGCCGGCCTTGATGAGTTTACGAATTTGGTCTGGCTCACTACTTGCGGGACCGAGTGTAGCGATAATTTTGGTACGCCGTTTCTTAAGCAGATTAATCTGGGTAATTATCGACATATCGTTATGAACCGCCTTAAATAATTAATTTTATTATTCAATGATGTCCTCTAGAAAGGGATATCGTCATCAAAATCATCAGTTGGGGTAGCTGCTGAATTGTTGCTTGATGCTTGAGGTTTTTGTGCCGGGGCACTGTTCTGTGGTTGTTGTGGCGCAGATTCATAATTTGCTGAACCGCCACTTTTACTGCCGAGCATCTGCATTTCATTGGCGACTATTTCAGTGGTATAACGATCAACACCCTCTTTATCCTGCCATTTACGTGTTTGCAGGCGACCCTCTACATAGACTTGTGAGCCTTTGCGTAAATATTCACCCACAATCTCAGCCAAACGCCCAAAAAAGACAATTCGATGCCATTCAGTACGTTCCTGTTGTTCGCCACTTTCCTTGTCGCGCCAGGATTCAGCAGTAGCAAGGCTGATGTTTGCTACAGCAGCACCGCCAGCGGTGTATCGTATGTCCGGGTCGTTGCCCAGATTACCAATTAAAATAACTTTATTTACACCCCTTGCCATTGTGACGCTCTCCTAAAATATAATTAACTGTTTTATGTATGTCTATGAAAGCTTTATACAACCTTTCAGTATGTGGATAGAGTATTTACACGTATGAATTTGGACCAACTCTTTAATAAATCATTTTCGCTTTAGAGCATACTTTCTTCAAGTGTATTTTCATAACTGTTCTTATGATCTGGCAGATAGATTACTAAACATAACCATAGTAAAGCTATGAATAGACACAAGAAATGGACACTTGCTATGCCAAAATACTGATGAAAAAAACCACCCGATAGGCCACCAATAAAGATCCCGATAAATTGTGAGCTGGAATAAACCCCTAACGCCGTACCTTTTGTATCGATACTCGTTGCTTTAGATACCTCTGAGGGTAAGAGTGCTTCCAGATAATTAAATGCGCCGAAGAACAAGATTAAAAATAACACCAGTAGCGGCAAGCTGGTATGACCGAAACTGAGCCCCAACTGAGACAGAATAATTAGTATTATGCTTGTAACGAAGAATAATTTTATCTTCTTCAAACGCTCTCCAAAGATGATAAAAGGCACCATAATAAACAGGGAAGTAAATAAAACACCCAGATAG
>Ga0222715_10000303_pt1 | contig 49197 bp, 55 predicted proteins | sample C33_9DmetaG_FD_165056 | JGI IMG/M metagenome (GOLD analysis project Ga0222715, IMG submission 165056) | Estuarine water microbial communities from San Francisco Bay, California, United States - C33_9D | ecosystem: Environmental > Aquatic > Marine > Unclassified | place: USA: California...
AACCGGAGGAAGTAGAAGAGCCTACTCCTGCCCCTACAAAACGGGAAAAGACCAAAGCTAAACAGGAAGCTTCTAGTGAGGCGAAGCCCGCTTTAGCCGACGTACTTAGCGCATGGGGTGATGAAGACTAATGACTATCGGGTATTCTTTACAGCTATACCGCTGTAACAGGGAGGCTCCTCAGCATAAGCTTGGTGTAAGGCTTGGAAAGCTGTGTATAGAAAAAAACATCTCTGTGGACTACGTTTCAGATAAGCTCAATGTTTCCAGACAGACTATCTATAACTGGTTCATGGGGTTGTCGGAACCTCAAAGGCGGCATTTGACAAACATAGAGAGGTTTCTAGCCTCTCTTAATAAATAACCCTTATTAAAGGAGCCTATGTTGGGGGAGGCAACTCCCCCTTCGTTTCTTATGGATAACTTTGACCTTTTAACCGCCATTCAACCATCTGAAGGATGGTACGCAGTAATTGGCATACGGGGGGGAAGTGTCAAGCAGGAGTTTGCAGAAAACAAAGAACAAGTACAATCCATAGTAGAAAAGTTTATCTCGAACAACCGAGACGTATATTTCGGTGTAGCCAAGTACAAGACAGACAAGAACCGCACTAAGGACAATGTTCTTGGGCTGAAATCTTTTTGGATAGACATAGACTGTGGAGAGGATAAAGCTTCTGTAGATGAAGAGACGGGTAGACCAAAAGGCTATGTGTCTCAAGCAGACGGAGTAGAAGCTTTAAAGCAGTTCTGCAAGGTAACCAAGCTCCCTAGACCTATTATCGTTAATTCAGGGCGCGGTATACACGCCTACTGGCCGATTACGACTACTATACCGCGTGAACAGTGGGAACCTGTAGCCAAAAAGTTACGGGACCTTTGTATAGCGAATAATTTTTACATAGACCCAAGTGTGTTCGAAGTAGCACGCATACTGCGTATACCCGGCACCTACAATTTCAAAGACAACCCGCCAAAACTGGTGGAAGTGCTGAGTGTAGCCCCCGCTACAGATTTTTATACTTTTTGTGGTTTACTTGGGGTAGCCACTGAAACTGAAAAGCCAAAGCCAAAACGGGAATTGACTGAACTGGCCAAGTCCATGATACAGAATATGACTTCTGTATTTAGCAAAATTATGGTCAGAAGTGCAAAAGGGAACGGGTGCGCCCAACTTATAGATTGCTTTACAAACCAGCATAACTTGTCGGAACCAAGATGGTTTAATGCCCTCTCCATAGCCAAGTTTTGTGAGGATGCAGACAAGGCTATACATAAGATGTCTGAACGGCATCCTGATTACGCCCACGCTAAAACTGAGCAAAAAATAAAGCACATAGTAGGTCCGCACACGTGCTCTCAATTTGAAATGAACAACCCGGGTGGGTGTGATGGGTGCCCATTTAAGGGGAAAATAACCAGTCCTATTCAGCTTGGCAAAGACATTAAGCAAGCAGAGGGGGAAGACAACAACGTACAGGATGAAATAGACCCAAGCATTGTATACACGATACCTACATATCCTAAGCCGTTTTTTAGAGGCAAGTATGGTGGTATTTATTACATGCCAGAGGAAGAAGAGGCAGAACCTGTATTCGTATATGAAAATGATTTGTATGTCGTTAAAAGAATGAAGGACCCGGTATTAGGAGACGTAGTTGTTATGCGTGTCCATATGCCACAAGACGGAGTTAAAGAATTTACGGTACCCAACACCTGCATAGCAGAAACAAAAGAACTTAAAAAGCTGTTATCCAGCCACGGGGTTTTATGTGGCAAGCAAGCTTTTGACTTGTTGGGGTTGTTTATAATGTTCTCAATAAAGGGCTTACAGAAAGAAAAGAGGGCGGAGCAAATGAGATTACAATTTGGTTGGGCGGATAACAACAGTAAATTTGTCTTGGGGGAACGTGAGATTACCAAAGATGGGGTTTTCCACAGCCCTCCCTCGAACATAACAACGAAACTGGCAAAACAGTTATGCCCTGCCGGGTCTTACGAAAAATGGAAGCAAGTGTTCGACTTGTATAATAACGAAGGGCTGGAGCCTCATGCTTTTGCTGCGTTGACGGCGTTCGGTGCCCCGCTTCTAAAAATGTTTGGGCAAAACGGAGCTGTTATAAACGTGATTTACCCAAGGTCAGGTACGGGCAAAACCACCATTTTGCATATGTGCAACAGCGTATATGGGCACCCGGAAAATCTCTGTGCTATGTGGGACGATACTCTGAACGCCAAAATAATGCGCCTTGGAATTATGAACAACCTTCCATTTACTATAGATGAAGTTACAAACATGACCCCGTTGGACTTTTCTACTTTGTTATACAGCATGTCACAAGGACGCGGCAAAGACAGGGTAAAGGCTTCAGCTAACGAACTAAGAGCCAATCTGACTTCGTGGCAAACCATATCGCTGTGTAGTTCCAATGCGTCATTCTATGAGAAATTGTCTTCCCTAAAGCACAGTGCGGATGGCGAGATGATGCGGTTAATTGAGTACAAGATTGACTACACTTCGGTAATAGACCCGGCTGTAGCCAAAGAGATGTTTGACCATCAGTTGTACAACAACTATGGGCACGCTGGGGAAATATACCTTATCCATTTGGTGAACAACTTTGAAGAGGTTTTGGAGGGCGCGTTGAGTGTACAAGCCAAAATAGACTCTGAGTTAAAGCTTACTTCTAGGGAAAGGTTTTGGTCGGCGGTGGTCGCTGCAAACATATCCGGAGGTTTAATCGCACGTCAGCTTGGCATCATAAACTGGGACATGAAGCGGATATATAAATGGGCAACCAAGGAAATAATAAGCCTACGACAAGACGTAAAAGCTCCGGTTAATGATACAGTATCGGTGGTAGGAGACTACATAAACAGGCATATTAATAACATTTTGGCTGTTGATGCTGATAACGATTTACGCACAAACATGCCCAAGCTACCCGTTATGGAGCCCAAGGGTGAGCTATTGATACGCTACGAACCCGACGTAAAGAAGCTGTATTTGGCGGTAAAAGCTTTTAAGAGAGACTGCGTAGAATCCCAGATAAACTACAAAGAGACGCTACGGCAGTTGGAGGAAAAGGGAATTTACCTTGGGGCTGTAACAAAGCGCATGTCAAAGGGTATGAAGATTGTGTCTCCGGGCGTACATGCTTTGGTGTTTGATGCGTCAAGCCCCGAGTTTTTTGATATGACTACGATTGTTGGAGAAACTGATAATGAAGATAGAGGGAGTCAGTTATAACGTAAACTGGAAAAATTTTAGTCGTGGCAGCTCTATTTTCATACCGTGTCTGGATTGCATAAAGGCACGTGCCAGCGTTATGAACGTGACTAAACGATTACGTATAAACATACTTACCAAAATAAAAATAGAGGACGGGGTAAAAGGTTTACGAATATGGAGAATCTGATAGACTAAGCACTGGGGAGTTACTCCTTTTCTCCCCCTTACCCCCTACCCGTAGTGCCTCCCTTTTACGGTAGGGGGGCTTTTTATTTATAGCTCCTCCATCATATCAAACAGGATGTCTTTTACTGCAGGATTGAAGTACACCCCATACATTAAACTTTCTTTTGAGCGTTCTCTGCTTTTTTTCGATTTACGCAAGTCCGAATTATCAATGCGGTATTGCGGGTACTGTTGATAAGTACGGTTAAACTTTACTATTTTTTCCATTGTTTCAACCATAGCATCATAGTCACCCGCTTGAGACGAATCTACGTAAGCCCGCATAAGCTTTTTCCTGCGGTTTAATAACTTAGCTTCTTGTTCTTTCTTTAAGCTAATAAAGTCTTGCTTATTGGATATGGAAGTAGGCGAAAACCCTGTAGCCTGCCTAAGTATGTCCCAAGCCCCTATGTTTTCTTCTATAGGGTCGCCGTCGCGTGTGGTTGCACCTTTTTCTGCAAACCGAAACGCTTTCATGAAGTTTCGCCAAAATCCGGGTACCACAGACTCTAAAGACCTCATCCAATCCCCGTCTTGTTTCCACTGGTCATACGAGCGTTCCAAGCCTATTGCGTAACCCCCCATAGGGCCAAAAGCTTGTGTCATGCCATACCTTACATACCCAAGGTCCGCTATGCTTACAGGGTCATCCCTAAATATCAAATCCTGAGCCACACCTACGCGGTTCGCTATTTCAACTCCAAGCATAGCGTTGACGGGCCCTTTCATCCCCAAATCGCCTATAAATTCCTGTAGCTCGTTTCTAAGGTCATAAGGTTCATCTTCATCACCAAACATGCCAGCAAGTAAGTCGCTGACCAAAGCCAGCATACCGAAGAAAGGAAGCCCTTTGACCCCAGCAAAAGTAAAGGCCATGCCGTATATACCGAGTGCTTGACGCAACGCTAGGCGCTTTGTTTCCGGGTCTGCGTTTGAGTTACGTAACGCAAGATAGATACTACGTGCAGTAAAATACGCACTATTCCAAAGGAAACTCTTAAAGGTAAACATAATTCTGCCTACGCCACCCATACCACCCTGCATAACAGTTGGTGCCGTTTCAGAAAATCCCGAGGTATTGATGTAAGAGACCATTTCCAAAGCATACTGAATGGCTTCCTCTTGTGACATTTTTTTACCATTTAAGTCACCTTTCAGGGCAAGCTCATAAGCGGCAATAGCTGTTGCGGCACGGTTTATTTTTTCCGTATAACCAAACATACTAGCCAGCATGTTTTGTGCTTTTTTCCATTTATTTTCCGGGTCAACAGCGGACTCTTCCCCACCTACCATAAGCTCACGAGCAAAAGTGTGTTCAAGCTGTCCGGAGTCCATCAGGTTTTCATAGAGCTCTTTATAGCGTGGGTCTTCCCCTAGGGTGTTATCATCCAAAAACTTCATATGTTTTGCGGCCAACTTGGTAGCTTTGGTCAATTCTTTGGCGGTGTCCCCCCAACCATACCGGGCCGCAAGAATAGGCTGCGAAAACATAGGTATAGTCGAAAAGTTTATTACTGCTGAAGAAATGTTGCCGGTTATAAACATGAAAAAGCTACCCATAGACATGGTATTAACCGCTGTACTAAACGTAGGATTATGGAAGAAATCACGTTTATCCTGAATTACAGAATTCAAATCCATTGCTTTTTCAAGTGACATCGGCGGATTGGCCATTGCTCCCATAGCACTTGTTTCTTGCCTAAGTTCGTTTAATGCGCCATCTATTTGGGGTATAAACTCCGTGTTGTTCAGCTTATTGGCAAAGCCCGAGGCAGTTTGAGCAAACCCTCGGACAATATCTATGTCCATCCCCGCACGGTCTTTTGACTTCATAAATCGTTTCATAACAGAAGACGCGGGAAGGCTCTCAAGATATAGCTGATATACCGCATTAAGTTGCGTTTCTGAAGCACCACGCTCCTTCATTTTGCTCATCAATTTGGTAACAAACGCTGTAGGTGGCGCATCCCCGGCAGAATAAGACACATCGGTGTTTTTATTCATACGCACAATACTTGCCGGGTCCACTCCTTCGGATGCCAAATATGCTATAAATTTATCGCGCTTTTTGGTGGTTTCAAATGCAACAACTACTTTTTCTTCCGAAACCGGGTCTTTGAAAGACACCATAAAATCACCGAACCGAAGGAAAGGAACGTAGGAAGCATTTTGTTCAAAACTTTTAAACCGGGCCTCAAGTTCTTTGAAAAGCTCAGGGTCTGTAGCCGCTACTTGAGATAGCATCAAGTTCTTATATTCGTTTCGTATGCTCTTGTAAGTATTTACTATTGACTTGTAAACACCCTGTACTTCCGAGGGCAAATTGCTATAAACCGTAGACAGCCTGTAGTATTCCGCACCTTGGGCAGCGTCAACGGGTTTAAAGTTGGGGTCAAGCAAATCTACATTGGCCAGCCTAGCATCTATCGCCATTTTATTCATGCGCTCAACGGCATTTTTAAACTTATTTTGCCGCGTGACTTTCTTTATGTCCTTAATAATGTCTTCAAGGGCATTTAATCTACGCATTAATTTGCCCCTACGGAGCAACAGCGTTTTTAGCAATTTCTTTATGGCGGGGAACAGCTTTCCGTACATATCTGCCAAATTTTCTAGGCGCAGTGTTCTATATAAAGTCCGCCGTCCTGTGCCCGCCAGTCCGTCAAGGTTTGCATCAAGTTTGTCTCTTACTTCTTCGTTTAACACAGGAGCTGACTTAACAGCATTATTTATCACTGTATTAAAGTTTTTACCGTTGCCAAGGAATAACACCTCAACAGGGTTTGCCTCTACATCTCTGGAAATGTCTATGGCATCAGTAACTATTTTTACACCCTTATCAAACGCACTGGTGCCTTTCTTAAATCCAAGCATTTCCGCAATCGTTTGCATTATGCGTTGGAAAATATTACCGCTCTTGGGGGCCTTAATCGTTTTGAGCAAGGCTTGGAAGTCCGGGTTACTTACTAACTCCGAAGCAAATTCCTGTATGTCTTTTCCACCATAGGTTTTACCCAGACGGTCTTTAATTTGGTCAAACAAAGAAACCAGTTCTTTTGTTGCTTTTATATCCGGATTCATTAAAACTTTTGAAATTGCCGCGTGAATCAACTCATGCGTAAAAGTCTGTGTATTGAGCCCGGTATTGGGGTCTAAGATAATGGTATCCGTGTAGTAGTTATAACCACCGCCAAACCCTTCTGGAACTTTCCCTATAACAACTTTAGTCTTTAACTTAAGATTTCTAATACGCCCCAATAGAAACATAGCTGTCGGGTTTTGTGTAGCTTTTTGGCTATATGCTATAAGCCCATCCAAATTACTGGTATTGACCATCTCAACAGCACGAGCATCAAAGTCCGTACCTTCAAGCGTAGGTCCAAACATAGGACGGTTAGAGGTCATTTCACGCTTAATGCCTTCAATTTCTGAAATGCCTTTAAGAGATTCTTTACCCGGTACTAATTCCTCGTATATACGCTTATTACCCATGTACTCCAGAACTTTTACGTCTCCGGTGTTATAAGCAACGCGAACTACCGCAGTATTTTGTGGGGTACGAGTAACAGTTAGGTTTTCCAAAGCTACATCTTTTCTAGCATATCCTCTTTTTAATTCCGCTATAGTGCCAGCGTTAACTCGCATTATGTCTTGCCTTATGCGGTCAGTAAGTTGTTTATCCGTAAGCTTGGTTTCGCTTGGCCTAGGATTACGTGGGTATTTACTTGGCGGTCGCTTCCCAGCGGGGGTAACAACTTCTTCCTCTTCAGAAATTTCAGTTTCCGATTCAGCTTTGGTTTCTGGTTCAGCTTTGGTTTCCGGTTCAGCTTTGGCTTTTGGTTCAGCTTTGGCTTTTGGTTCAGCTTTGGTTTCTGGTTCAGCTTTGGCTTTTGGTTCAGCTTTGGTTTCCGGTTCAGCTTTGGCTTTTGGTTCAGCTTTGGTTTCTGGTTTACTTGTAGGAATAGGCAACAACCCTTTTAAGGCGTTAGCTTTTTCAACATTTGCAGGTTTTGTGCTTTTTTCGTTTTGCGTAATAAATGCTTCGGCCCGTTTAATAATTTCGGGGTTGTTTATATTGGCTTTATCAGGATTATTTTTTACGTATTTGTAAAGAGCCCCAGACTTAGGAAATCCTATGTTGTCCAAAGTTTGTAATGTAAGTAATGGGATACTTTCCGTAGTAACTTCTTCAGCAGTAGCAGGGGTTACAGTTTTTTGCGTAGGAGTAGGAGCAAATAAATCCATTTGCGTTTCTGGTACACCTTCTTGCTTCTGCAACATCCTGTTTATATCTAAAGCGCGTTTTACGCTAGACTCATTATTTTTAGCCTTAACTATTTCGTTAGTAGCATAGGAACGTAGAGTTTCCTGTACTTCAGGAGAGTTTAAGTCTTTACCAATTATACTTGCCTTACCTCTACGTAACGCAGCAGTTTTTGGTATTTTTAACTCATCCAAGAATTCTTCTGTTATAAGTTTAGACGCGACGGGTTCTTCGACAGGTGCCGCAGTAGGTTTGGTTATTTGCTTTCTACCCAACCCCGGAAATGATAACTGCCCGGGTTTCTGTTCCTGCTTCGTCCTCGTAGCCGCAGCTTCCATAAGTTGATTTTGCGCGGCATCATGGGTTGTAGGTATTTGATCCAAAGGAGGCTTGGTAGCAGTAAGTGCACCAATAGCCCTGTTCAACAAGTTCTGTTCTGATTCAGTTATCGTGGTGTCTTTAAACCCTGCACGTTTTAAAACTGCAGAAAAAGCTTCCGGCAGTGCTTCTGCGTAAGAAGGGTCTGCGTTTTCTATAAGCGGTATAAGTATACTTCTACGTTTGTTTTCCGTAGCAAGTTGACGCGCTGCGTCACGTTTGAGGTCTACTGTCTCAAGCTCAGATTCTGCTTTAAGTGTTTCTATTTCCTGAGCACGCTGCAAACGTTCAGCTTCATCTTCCGCCAGCATCTTTTCTATTTCGCTGGTTTCAGCGGCGTCTTTTTTAGCAACTTCTTGTTGCAACTTTACTCTTTCTGCTTCGGCTGTTCTCTGTTCATCTTCAGCCAGCATACGCTTGATTTCTTCAGTCTCAGCAGCTTCTTTTTGCGCTGCTTCCTGTTGTATCCTTATTTTCTCATCCGCTGCTATTTTAAACTCCGGACGCTCAAGGTACGCGGCTATGTTGTCCGCAACACCTTCTTTTTTGGTTACCTCGGCATAGCTGGACAACGCAGTTTTTACAAATTCCGCGTCTTCTGGTTTGGATAAGTCCTTACCATGCAATAACTTGTTTCTATAGAACGTAACCCCTTTGGGTATACCCAGACTGTCCAGCACCCTATCGTCAATAATAGTTGGCAAAGGACCACCACGCAGGGCTTCGGGCGTAGGAGCCATGTCTTCACCAAACATACCTATCTGTTCAATAGGCTGACGCCGTGCTTTTGGACCTTTACCTGCTTCGGCCTGTTTTATAGATTTGCCAAGTTCAGTTTTACGTTCTTTCAAAGACTTAACTACGTCTTTCTGCGCCTGCAGGTTATCCATGAACGACTTCTTAATTTTGTTTTTCTCAGCTAAGTCAGTAATACCCTCACGCTGAAAATATCGATTAAGCGCCGCTGTGTCCGTAACGTCAACCGGATTGGCTATGCCTTGTTGTTGAAAATAGGTTTGTAGATTTTGTTCAGTAGGTTCCGTTGGTATAAGTGAAGTATACGGCCCTGTCTCAAACCCCGGTAAGCTAGGCTGAACCTGCTCGGTTGTAGGGATTGCTGCTATCTCCGCCTCGGTTGCTTCACGTTTAGCTACTTGGCGTTGTGTTTCTGCCAAATCCTGCTCTTCACTTAATTTTTGAAGGGCTTTATCTTTGTTTGCCACGGTACGCAAGGCGCTACCAACACCCCCCATAGGTGCACCTAACAACGCAGCGCCAATAATGGATTGAGTGTATTCTTCCCGTGCCTCTTCACCAGTAAGGGGCAACCCTGCCTGCCAGCGTTCCAAGAACTGTTGGGCTACTTCTTGCGGAACTTCTATGGATACACCCTTTGCTGCGCCTTTGAAGATACCTTCTTTGGTAATGGTGTATTTACCAGTACTTATTGCCTCTTCCAGTGCTTTGCCTGTTTCTTTAATGGCAGCATCATCTGCTTCACCCAGCAGGTTTTTAAGAAATGGGAATTTTGTAAATACAGGCTTTAATAACCGCATACCTGCATAATCCAGCGCGGTTTGCCCAACTGCTGCGGCAGTAGCTTTGCCCAAAGAAATCTCACGAGGAGCCCGACCTTCTGCTACATCACGTTCTTGTGCTTCCGCTTGCCTCTTAAGGTTTTCTATTTCATATTGGGAAAAAAGAGTTGTTGCACCAGCCGCAACACCTGTAACCGGGGTGGCAAAAAAAGTGCCCGCAGTTGCAGCAGCTACTGGAGCAGCTAGAAAACCTAAACTGCCACCCGCCAATTGCTTTAAGGCATTCCAGTTACCGATAAGCCCTTTGTCACCGCCAAAGCCCCCGGTGTATTCATACTTGGATTCCGCTGCTTCAAGAAAGGCTTGACGGTTTTCTTCAGTGGGATTAGCAGCCCACGCCGCCGCTTCATCCGCTAACCCTACAGTAGACGCAGCATCAAACAAACTACCCCAAAACCCCGCTTGTTCTTTTTCAGGTTCGGGAGTGGTGAAGAATGGGGTTGTTGATAATCCACCATATTGTTTAGCTATAGCTCCGTAGTCAACATTACTTGTAGGCGTAATAGAATCGGAAGAAATACTGCCATATTTCTTAGCTATAGCTGCGTAATCTACCGCCATTATTTAACACCTATGGCTTTTTTAAATTGGTCAGCCGCTTCCTGTGTCGGGAAAGGATGGGTGGTACCGTCGGGGGCCGTAACTGAAATCACCGTTGTACCATACCCACCAAGCGCCTTAAGTTCGTTCATAAGTTCTGTGTATTTGGGGTCTCCCGGCGAAAGATTGAGTAACATGGTTTTTAGAACTTGCAACCTTCTATCCAACTGTGCGTCCCCACTTGCTTTCACAGCGGCTTCCGCCCTTAACATAAGATTCTCCAACTGAATCTCTCTGTTGGCCTCAATTTCTTGCTTCTTAACCGACAACTCTTGTTGTTTATACAAATCTTCGGCGGCATCTCTTTCCAAATTAAGCGCGGTCTGAATTTGAAGAATCGCCATCTCACGGGCTTCTTTCTTTCCCGCCGTTTCTTCGTCGCGTTGTTCTTTACTTATTCCCGCAATAAACGGTGCAGTCGCACCAGCGGCTTGAGTCAAACCTTCCAAAAACGAACCCTTGGAACCGGCCAGATCTGCACCAAACTTCATAAACGCCTCGAACCCCCGCTGTTTCTTCCTCGCAGCAAGTTCTTCGGGTGACATAGAAGCGGACGGTACCCCAGCAAATAATTCTTTAGCCCTAGCCATATAGTCTACGGGGGGTTCTTCTTTAGCGGGTTGAACCTGTGGTGCCGGTGCGGTTGTTGGCGGAATCGCGGGTAACCCAGTGGCGGGTGTGGGTGCCGGGGCTACAGGTTTTGCATTTGTTGGTGCGTTGGGGTCATATTCGTTAAAACCTTCTGGAGCAAATTCTGGGCGTAATCCTAAGCGATCTGTTAAATCAGCTAAATAACCGTAAATGTTTTTTCCTCCTTCCACCAATGTTTTTCCACCTCTTACAGGGTCAACAGAAATTCCGTACCCTATATCACGGGGTTTAGTTACAATTTCGGAAGCTATAGTAGGCGCTGCAAGAAGAACATTCTCCCTTTCCCGGTTAGGAAAAGCGTAACGATTAGCAAAATCGCTTTGGGAAAGAGGGGAAGTCTCTACCCTCCTTCTACTAATTTCTTTTTGCAAAGCATCTGCTAAAGAGATGTTTCTATCCGCCAACGCTTTGCGGTGCATAGCGCGTAGTTCATCTAGTGTATAGGTGGCTTTCACTTCCCCCGCGCTCTGGTACCCCACGATCCCACCTTCCGCAGCGGTAAACGCATTGTCAGGAAGAGGGGCGGAGGCTAAACCAGCGGAAGGCATCTGAGGTTGTGTATTGAGTAGCTTCTGAGCAACAGTAGAATCCGGCGGTTGGGGGGCACGCATTTGTTCTGCTACCATACTTGCCGCCATTGCTTTTACCATAGGGTCTACCCCGGGCAACGCATTTATTTGCTGGACGTTACCTCGTGTACTCACTACAAGGTCACGAGCTTGTTTGCCCAACCCTTCCACGCTGGGAGCCGCGACATCTTGAGGAGCAATCGCACCTAGCCCCATCTGTTGTTCCGCCCCACCACCTTCAGCAAGTGCAACCAGACCGCCGTTGTTGTATGCCTTTATCTCGCCACCTTTAGCGGAATTGAAAGTTTTGTACGCACCATACCCAGCAAGCCCCAAACCAGCCAACTGACTCGCAAGTGACGCAGGTTGTGAATACGTAGAAGTAACCGTGGAAGGCCCCGGAGAGGGAACCCCGCCAAGCAAACTTGCGTACTGCTGAAGCTGTTGCATTGGGTACTGCTGTTGACGCAAGAAATCTTGATACGCCATATCAAGCTGCTGTTGACGCAGTGCCTGCTGTTCCGCACCTGCTCCACTAATAGCACCATACCGCTGAAGCTCCGCTTGCTGCGCTGCGGTACCAAGCCCACCAAGGGTCTGTGCCGCATCTAACCCCATACCCGCGCCAGTTAGCCCTAACCTACGAGCTTCCAGTTCCGCTTGCTGATTAGCCAGCCCAGCTTGCATACCTTGTTGCGCACCTAGTTCTTGTACACCAAGCAGCGCGGCGAGATTCTGCTGTCCTATCGTTAAACCCGCCTGCTGATTGGCAAGTGCCGCCCGGAGAGCCTGTTCCTGATTCATCCCCTGAGCTTGTAACTTAGCCGCTTGATTTTGTACATTGGCCTGTTGTTGAGTATTTAAATTAGCGAGCGCGGATTCCAGCCCAGTACGTGTACCAAGCTCTTGCACACCTAAACGCGCAGCAAGATTTTGTTGCTCCGCCTGTTGTCTTGCCTGCTGATTAGAAAGAGCCGCCTGAAGCTGGCTTTGAATATTTGTCTGTTGCGCCTGCAATCCACGCCCTTGTTCCGCTTCAAATTGACGTTGCGCAGCCTCATACGCCGCCTGAGAACCTGTGGCTTGAATATCCCCTAACTTTTGACTCAGCGCACTTTCACGTTCTCCTTGCAATAGCGCCTGTCTAGCACCACCGTAAGTTCCTTGTCGCGCCGCAGCAAGATTTTGTCCTAACTGTGCTTTTTGTGCGTCATATATGGCTTCCTGTTTCTGTACATCCACCACATTTTGCATATAAGGGGACATATATTGTGATGCAACACCGGGTTGCACAAACGACCCAGTACTAGCGCGTTCCGCAGCAACACGCTCAGGGCCTTCCATTTGGAAGGTTTGTAAATTAGGAGCAAACCCTGTCTGCGCAGCGGTCATCTGAGGTGCGCGAACCATACGGGAACTTACTTCCCGAGCAGGCCCCATTGTGTATTGAGAAAGCTGTGGAGCCTGTACGTTAGGAGCTGGTTGATACGCACCCAATCCCGCCAATCCTGCTTGGGTAGCAAACTGTGTGGCCGTGTTAAATTGTCCTGCAGGTTGAAGTCCTAAAATACCCTGTTGCGCCGCTATCTGCCCGGGGGTAAAGCCAGCTATGCGTTGATCTTGGTACGGAGTATATGGTTGGTACGATAACTCTTGCCCACGCGCCAGCACATCACTTATGTAGGGCTGCATATATGAAGGCAACTGAGGGGTTGATACAGTGCTACCTGTAGGCATCGTGTTACTTTGTTTGCTGCTGCTTCCCATTTCTTTCTCCTATACCCGAATCGGCTGCGGGTATTTCATATGCGTAGCCGACTAATTTATAGCCATAATTCTCAAAAATCCTAGACCAGCCGGGGCGTCCAACAGATTCTAACCCATCACAGGTGTTATCAAACGCCCAACGCTTCAGGATTTCAAGCATCGGTTCTTTCCAGTTGTGCCCGTCAACGCCGCCTATGAAAGCCAGATTGACGAACTTTTTCCTTGGATAAAAAGTGAAATTGGTAACAACAGCACCTTTCACACCCTCATCATCAAATGCCACCCATAACGTATGATTATCCTCTTTCACGGAGATGTAAATATCCTCCAGCGTGAATCTCCCATACGTATATTCTACTGCTTTTTCCAAGTGCTCTTTTACTTTACCCCAGCACTGGTCTACATACTCAGTGGGTACGATAGAGACTTCCATCAGGCAGGCATCAAACCACGAGCTAATCCCGTGTCTTCGCCTCTATCCGCCGTCTTACGTGCCTCATGCGCCTGCTTCATTAAATCGTACAGCCGCTGAGAGCCAATCTGTTGTACTTTCTCATACGGGAATATCACTTCATCCCGGGCAACTCTAGCTTCCTGTACCCCGCCTATATTGGCGCGAACAGAGTCACTAACCCCGTCTCCCGCGCCTTCTACGGGAATCCCACCCATACGGGACAAAATCTCTTTACCAGCATTACTGCTACCGTTACCTATTTCAGATACCGTGCGGGCGTCCAGCACGAAGTCACCATCTTTCATACTTATTTCACCACCCTGCGCTGCAGCATATCGAGGAAGTATTGGGCGAAAATACTGGAACTCCGAAGTATCTTCCATAGGGGCATTTTGTCCCCTAAATACAACATCTCGTTGGTACTGCGGCTGGTACGCAGCAATATACTCTGCCGTGCGGTCAGTGGGCAGACCGGGTAAATTTTGTGCTTTTGGTTGGTTGAACGCGCCTAGACCGCCCATGATTCCTAACCCTGCTGCCGCAGCACCAAGTTTTCCCCCAGTCTGATTAATAAATTCAGAACCAAAATGACGAAGCCCTCCTTCTGCGGTAAGGTCTTTTAATCCTTGTCCCATAGCCGAAAAGCCTGTTTGTGCATTTACCGGCCCCGCCGCCCCAACTGAAGCTGCGCGAGCACCGGTAGAAGCTAACGTACTTCCTAAACTAGCCCCACCATAAGCCCCCAATCCAGCTTTCAATCCAGAACCAAGCGCGTCACCAAAACTTTTACCTTTCGCCATACCAAGTGCGGTAGACCCGCCACCCACTACCAAAGCCGCGCCCATAGGCCCCATTACTGTACTCAAAGCCGCCCCAGCAATCATAGGCAGCAAGCTCTTTAAGAACCCTGCTTCGGGCAAGCCTGTTTCCGGGTTAATCGTCAGAGACCCACCATGCGCCAAAGCAATAGCCTGCAACCCCTTAACCTCGCCCGGGGTCATATGTACAAGAATGGTGTCTTCGTCTCGTCCTTTTGACTGAACCAATTTTGCGGCATTTATCGTGTTCATGGCTTGATTATCCTAAATTAAATATATTTTGTACATATAAACTAAGGGGCAGCCGACACAAAAGTTATAGCCCCTATGGCAGACGGAATATCTGGACGGTCATAGGGATTTGGCGGATCAGTCCACGCATCATCTTGGAACATATAAATACCATCAACAGGGCCAACCGGATTATACGCTTGGTCAGTCGCCCAATATAACTGTAATTCATCCCCGGCAGCTAACTCAAACCCAACTGTAGAATACCCGCAAACATAAGCATAGTCGGTTACAGACTTTCTAGCAGGTATAAAAAATTGGGTGGCAGACCTAGCAACATCTACGCCGTTTACTTGTAGCCATACAGTCGCATAATATGCATCGTTAGCCGTGTTTATAAATTGTAGACTATAATCAATTTTGTAAAAACCCGCATAAGTAGCTGTAGCCGAACCCGGTGAGTTTAAGGTAAATCCATCCGCAGACTCCAATGTATTCCACTTAATGGCAGTTGGGGTGTCATTTCCTGTGGCGTACTGATCTGTACTATCTGACACGGATATATGCGGCAAAACAAGCTGGTCGCCCCTACCCTTAAAATACTCAGCTTGTAACGGGGTTTGCGAGTCTAAACGTCCGAAATACAACTCCAGCACCTGTATAAGTTGCCGCATGTAAACAGAATCATACGTCTGCGGCGGGATAGGTAAAGGACTAGACCTGAATTTTTCCATCGCCATAGTGTTACCTCTGCCCGTCTTCTCTGCCGTCTAAACGTAAAGTACCTAAAGACCAAGCTACACCAACATCTTCAGAACTTACTTTAAGCGCCATCTGCCTAGCACGAGCGCGAATGAATACTTGTTGTGTAAAAGAGTCAACACTGGTCTCTATGACATTCGCGGTATCGTCGTTTGTTGTGTTAAACGCAGAACCGGGGAAGTTTCGGGTGCGTATGGTAAGGGCTACTTCCGGGTTTTCTACTGTAGATGAGTCAAACGAAATATCAGGCAATATACGTTTCGTGAGGATAAATTTATCCCCGTCCGCGAGGTCAAAGTCATTGGACTGTATATAAGATTCCATAGCCTCACCGTTTGCGTCTGTTCCGTATTCTTGGTTATAGAACGTACCTATTTGTGTGTCATAGTCTGTGTCTATAGCCTGCGGGTAATGCCGCAAAGGAGAGTCAATCCATGCCGTGCGGTTAATTGAGCCAAAATACCATATGTTTTCGCCGTAATTATAAATCACATAGCGGTCTACCGTTGCGCTTGTAGCACTGGGGTAGAACCACCAAACCTCGTTAAAGGCTTCGTTTGTGCCAGCTATTATCTGGTCTGCCTGTGTAGTATTCATGTTGCCAAATACGTACTTCCTGACTGTACACGGCAGGGTATCCACACGACCAGAATAGACATAGAACTTATCTATACCCATCCAATAAGTAATGTTGTTAGCGGTTACTACACCGCGAGGTGACATAATAGAGATGTTGTCAGCGTATTCCTGTAACGCAAATACATCAGTAGTACCCAAAAACTGCAAGGAACTTAAACTGGCATCTGTCCAAACAAGTATCTCCTGTCTGGTTGGCATTGCGCGAACAATTCTGGAACCTCGTGAAACCCTCAAAAACCCTGCTGAGTTCGTTACCAACGGTTCCCACTGCCCCGGGTTATCTTGGTCTGCCCAGCGAATTAACAAGGGGTCGAAATCAGCACTCGAAGTAGAACCATACGGCACTGCACCAAACGCCAGAAGGTGTTTGTCGTTCTGCGACAACAAAAGCTGCCCTACAACAATAGGCACATCATTCGCGTCATACCCGGAAGTAGTGGCATAAGATTGAAGAGTGACAGCGCGGGTAGCCAGTGCCGTTGAGGGGTCATCCGTTGTACCACGTTCCCAATAATAAGGCGCACCGTTGCGTATATTCATAGCCAGATCGTTATCAAAATTGGCAAACCACCAATCCCGTTGCGCTATGAATACACCGGATGTAGCGCCTGAACCTTCGCCCCAACCCAAGCGCCCCCAACCACCAGTACCCCACCCATAGCCAAAATACCCATTAGCCGCGCCTATACTAATTTCATATGCGCCTACGACCGCCGCCCCACCATTACCCGTGTCGCTGGCATTTGCTGTAACAGTAACCCCACTCGTGTTTTTAGCTGTTATGGTGTATGAATTTACCCCGATTACGGTAGCAATTTCGTAGTTTTGGTTTAAAACCGCCGCCGTTATATTACCCCCCAAAGACACTGCTCCTGAGTAAGTAACAAAATCTCCCGCAATAGCTCCGTGCGCGTTATCTGTAACAGTCAACGTGGAAGACCCGTTAGAAGCAGCGAATGTCACATCCCCCGCAGCCGTAGTATCACGTAACGGAGTTATGTCGTATAACGAACCACCACCCTCGATATACACTTTTTTGTTTGTACCTAAAGCACAGAAATTGTCATCGAACGTAGTTATCCAGCCCCACATCTGACGGCAAGTACCCAGTATCTGAGCCGTTGTATAAGAAGCCCAACCGCCTATTTTTTGAGGAAACCCGCTGAAAAAACGTACTTTTTCAGTTTCCCACCAACCACCTTCACCAGTGTAGTTAGTCTGGTCTCTATTAACGCCGGGGCGAAACTGTAACTTTATAAGGGCCATACTTAGCTCAACTCAAAATGAGGTGCATCAATAAAAGGGCGTCGGGCTTCGCTCCTACAAGTATCTACGTAGTAGTTCATAGCATGTTCCATGTTGCCTTGCCACATTCGTATATCGGGTACATTCCACGCGCCACCCCACCGAATAGAAACATTAAAATCTATAGCCACTTGCCGTATTGCATCCGCTATGTCATCGTATAGATTTAGTTCCCATGAGGGTCTACTCCCTATATAAGCCACCAAGTCAACAGCATCGCCGGTTATGTGTTTAGAGTTCATCGTCTTAGATGCACCGGCTTCGTAATATTCCCGCTGCTTTTCCACGGTACGTAACCCCTCTATAACACCAAAATCTACCTTAGTGATCTGTATAGCCTTAGACACAACCGCAACCAATTCTGGCTTCGCAGTATTGAGTATGTCCCACGATTTTTTAGACAGAACAAACATAATAATTTACCTTATTTATTACTCTTTGCTCGCATATCAATGATTTTTTCTAGCGTCCGACCACCGAAATAGAAAGACATTATCAACATCCCCCATTGGCCTAACAGTTCGACGTATGGTTCATTGACCTCTATATCCCACGCTGACATCAACCCAAAAATTGCATACGTCACCAAGATAAAGATAAGCGTTGCTGGCCTGATATTTTTACTCAGCCAACTGTCAGAACTCATGTCTGCCTTATGTCGGTCAGTTAGGTTATTCTGCTCTAACTTAAACAACTCGGTTTCGTTTGCCATAACCGCTAACTCGCCACTTTGGGCGAGTTTTGCCAACTCAAGCTGCGCTACTGCTTTAGCCTGTGGGTCGGGTATCAGTTTATCTACTAACTTACCACCTATATTCAATAGTGCATCGAGTACCATAGCCATCACAACCCTAATAAAGTGTAGTCATCCGCGTATTTTGTCTCTATCCAAGATATTTCAAGAGGCGTAGGAGTAATAGTCAAATTCAAATCCTGCGTTGAGTTTAACTGCAATCTGGGGAACACCTTCTCATAAACGACATCAAATAAGCTATGTATTTCTTCTGACTCTGCATCAATATCATAGATGTGAGTGTACTGGCTGAGATCGTACCCTAAAAAATCAACCTGTTTAGCAAAATGAAAAAAGATAGAATTATCCTCTATAGCTAAATAATCAGCAGATATAGAGTCAAAATTAGAAATAAAATCGCTAAAAGAAGGCACAGGAGCATTAAGTTTCCATTGGCCCAAACCCGCAATTTTATGCTTATACCCACTTATAAAACGATTAACAGGGTGTCTGGTTACGGCTAGGCGCGTAGTAAACTCTGACCTATCTGCTGTAAACTCATCCCTTACTAACCCATCTTGGTCCCTCCTGCTGATTTGTAAAGGACAGCAACCCACTTCTCCCGCGTTATCATCAAACGTCTTCCCAACAAGTGTACGAACGGTATGCGCTCCGGTTTTTGGAGATACTTGGGCAATTAATTTCTTATCCTTACCCCTATACCCCCTTACAAGAGGAGTCCTGCTGTATTCTGGTATATCAATCAACATGATTATTTTTCCTCTTCGGCGGATAAAGTAAACCCTATGCTTGCTACAATGCCGCCGTCAGTGCCGTCATCTGATATATAAAATGTACCAGAACATGACTTAACCCCGATAGTAGACCTACTTACATAATAATCTCTATCTGAAGTGAGAATAACGTATCCTGCTCCGGGTGAAGATGAAAAAGTACCGCTACTAGGAGTGCCTTTCACGTAATAGTCCCCAGCAGCGGAAGTAGGGCGCACCCAATCTGTCGAAGCGCGGACTGGCGTGTAGGTTATACCCCCTCCGGCTTGCCATATGGCATATACGTTCCCGTCGGACCCAAAACGAACACCAGCCACTACGTTACCCGGATATGCAATGTCTACGTCGTATATTGTACCCGTACTACCTTCTGTACTGCCATCCCAAGTAAAGGGGTTAAGTGCCACTGTTACAGCAGATTTACCATAGAAATCAGTAGGAACGACAATAGCCCCGGAAGCTACGCCAGCCAAATCACGTACCGCAGTGTCATTAAGGCTAATTGTGGCTGTGGCGCTATACCCCAACTCCAAATTAATAGACTCCCCTACGGTAGTGCCGCCGAGAGAAATTGGACCGGAACCGTTAAGCGCCATTATTTACCCCTCAACTCAGTGACTTGAGAACTTAACTCTTTTACGGCTTCTATAATCAAGGGAATAATTCTCTCGTATCTAACGGTCAAGTACTCATCTGAGATGGGTGCCGCAACTACAACCTCGGGCAATACCTTCTGGACTTCCTGCGCAGAAACACCTACTTCACGCTCTACTTTATACCCCAAGGCTTGCGCGGTCTGGTTTGCTTCATAGTAAAAACCCGTCAACGAGCACAATTTCTCTAAAGCGTTTTCAATATTGTTCAGGCGTGTCTTCAACCTGTCATCAGAATAGTAAGCGGTTATATTCCCAGTGGCTTCAATAGTCGCCGCGCTCAAAGTGCCTGTAAACGTCGGAGAAGCAGACAACACCACATTGCCTGTTCCGGTTGAAGTCGTAACGCCTGTGCCGCCTCTGGCGACCGACAAAGTACCTGTAGTGCCAGCAACTATAGGCAATCCTGTACAACTAGTCAGAGTACCTGAGCTGGGAGTGCCTAACGCGCCGCCATTCGTTACAAAAGCTCCTGCGCTGCCTACGTTTACCGCCAAAGCAGTAGCTACGTTTGTACCCAACCCACTCACACCTGCAATGGGCAGCCCAGTGCAACTGGTCAAAGTACCCGATGAGGGTGTCCCCAATGCGCCACCGTTAACTACAAAAGCTCCAGAAGAACCTACGTTAACTCCCAGAGCTGCAGCAACACCAGTGCCAAAAGCCGTTATCCCCGTTCCGCCTCTAGCAACTGATAAAGTACCTGTAGTGCCCGCAACTATAGGAAGCCCAGTGCAACTGGTCAAAGTACCCGAACTAGGAGTGCCAAGATTAGGAGTCACTAACGTAGGAGAAGTAGCGAATACCAACGCCCCGGAGCCTGTTTCGTCAGATACAGCAGCGGCAATTTGCGCCGAAGTAGCAGTTAACGTGTTGCTGGCTAAATTTATAGTCTTATTGGTCAGCGTATCGGTTGTTGCCCTGCCTATTAAAGTATCCGTCGAAGTCGGTAACGTCAACGTGCCCGTGTTAACAATCGAGCTAATAACGGGGGCGGTGAGTGTTTTGTTAGTGAGTGTATCCGTCGTGGCTCTGCCCACTAAAGTGTCCGTAGAAGTCGGTAACGTCAGCGTTCCTGTGTTAACAATCGAGCTAATAACGGGGGTGGCAAGTGTAGGAGATGTGCCGAATACCAGCGCCCCAGAACCTGTTTCGTCTGTAACCGCCGCCGCTAGATTTGCACTGGTGGGAGTGGCCAAAAACGTAGCCACATTAGCACCTAACCCGCTAATCCCGCCCACAGGTATAGTACAGTTAGTCAACGTACCCGAGCTAGGAGTACCCAGTACGGGGGCTACTAATTCAACGTAAGTAAACTGCATACTTACGTTAGTGCCATCTGCATATACAAGAGCTTTTGAACCGTTTGGTATGGTTATGCCCGTACCCGCAGCAGTTTTTACACGTATGCTCTGCGACCCTGTGGTAGCGTTATGTACGATATAGGGTTTCTCTGTCGTTGGGACTATTAAATCCCGAGTAGCGGTTAACGAAACCCCAGACGTTACATACAGGTATAAATTACGAGCATCTTGCGCGGCGTTACTATCTGACAAAGTGAGGGTTTTGTTGGCGTCAGAAGCAAAACTGATATTGATATACCCAAGCAAGCCCTCTTCCAGAGCGTACAGAAAATTGTTATTAGTCGTAGTGCCCCAAGTACCGGTTTGGTCGCCGGTACCCATCAGCTCTATTTTAAGACTTGGTGAGTATGTAGATGCCATAAAAAACCCTCAAACGATGATTAGAAACTCCAGCCTGTTCCGTCCCCAGAACCTATCTCCGCCGCATAGGTAATCGCGCTGGCTTCCCGCTTCAACTGAGCAACTAACTGCTCGTCGCTCGGGTCGTCCTGCATCTGCTGGAGCTTTTTAAACCCCGCTTTGTAGCGGGCATACTGGTCGTCGGTCAATTCAACCTGCATTGTCGGCATTGCCTTTATCCTCTATCTGTTTGTCAGCCTGAAGTTTAATGTTAACCAGCAAAGGATATACCCCGCTGGATGTTGGGAGCTGCCCCAAAGTCTGCAGTACTACGTTTACTTCTTCTACGCTCAACTTCAAATTTATCTGGCTCATAACGCCTCTAGGTTTGTTAATCGTGTGTTTAATTGTTGTATCGCTTTTACTAATTTTAAGTTACTTGAATATGTGGACGCCATCGCTATTTACCTTTAAGTTGTTTCCCCAGTTCTCTACTTCTTCTAAGGCTGTTTTTTAGTTACTTTATCCTTTATATATCGGATTATATCTTGCGTATTGATCGTCTGTCAGTTCTACGTTAAGAATTATCATTTTATTTCCTCAATTTTGTGATTCTAGTGCATTTAATCTATCGGTTAATTCTTGAATAGCCTTTACAAGCATTGGAACCATATGCTGATATTCAATAAACCAATATATATCATTCCCATGACAATCTTTATATTCCGGTATCGGCTCCATTGTTTCTTTATTTCTTGGCGCATTAACGACATATGGAATATGATTGATCGCTTCTTGTGCAATTAAGCCTGTCCATTTGCCCCTAGCATTTTTATTATTCCATGATGTATCCGTTGGATCGTCCCATTCAAAATCTACTACCCTGAGATTGTTTATAACATTCAAAGCATTTGCTTCTGTATTTACGATGTTAGTTTTTAATCTATAATCCGAGGTAGTATTAATAGACTGATTGCCAATATACATTGTCGTGGACGTTGATCCATGCGATGAGTCATCTATCCATGCGCCATCACCAGTTCCGCCAATGTTCACACCTGCGGCTAAATAATTTTGCGCATCACCGTTCATATACAGGTTCCAACGGCCTGTGCCGGAGGCAATGCTGGAGAAGAAGCCGTAGTTGTTTGTTGCGCTAGTCAGGTTTGAATCGGCTATAAAACCATATTGATTTGTTATTGACGAACCTGCGCCGAGTGCATTCTGTTCAGCACGGAAATGTCTGAGAGTGGCAACGGTGAATGTTGCAGCAGCTGTTCTTGCCGAAGATGAAAAATAAGTTGCTGAAGTGGTAGCATCTGATTGTATTGTTCCATCAGACTCCAAACCGTACACAGTCGTGCCGCCTGTCATGCTCTTGCCAATGTGTAAGGTACGCGCTGTGAGCGAAGTAGTACCAATACCAAAACTACCCGCCATGTAGTTGTTGGCGGTGCCGTTAGCGTAGAAGTTCCAACGCCCTGTGCCGGAGGCAATGTTGGAGTAGAAGCCGTAGTTGTTTGTTGCGCCGGTTAATGAACTACCAGCTAAAAAACTAAACTGATTTGTTACAGTAGCGCCCGCCCCGAAAGTAGCTTGTTCCGCTATAATCGAAGCAATAGTGGACACAGTAGCAGCGGCAGCAACTCCCATATAACTGCGAATACCGTAAGCGGCATTTGTTACATCTGTTTGGATTTGCCCGTCGTTTACAATACCGAGAGCAGTAGTCGCCCCCGTTATATCTTTAGATACATGTAAACTATACCCGGTTAACGCAGTAGTACCGATACCAACAGAACCCACATTATTAATTCGCATCCTCTCGGTGCCGGTTGTAGTGGTGTTATTCTCTGCGGTGTAAAATCCGTGGAGTGTTGCTGCGTTTAGTAAACTTGACCCGCCTCCATAACTTATAACATTGGTCGATGCTGTAGAAGCTAGATAAAATCCAAAAGGCTGTTCAGCGTTTGTGTAGTGCCTAGCACCAAACCTCACATTTTTTGTACCGCCGTCTGTGACGCTATCAGTCAACAACATCTGAATACCGCCAGAGTCTAATATATCCAGTTTGGGAGTAGTTGTGTCAGGAGTGGTAGTACCAAGTAAAAGGTCTCCCGCCATGTAATTGCTAGCGGTGCCGTTCATATACAGGTTCCAACGGCCTGTGCCGGAGGCAATGTTGGAGTAGAAACCGTAGTTAGTAGTAGCACCTATTAAACTTGCGTCGACATAATATCCTGACTGTACAGTAACCGTTGAACTCGCCCCAAACGTACCTTGATAAGCCTCGTAATGACGTAAATTACTTAAGGTAAAAACAGCGTTTTGAGTGCCCGCTATCGATATGTAATACCTAGCAACACTGGTAACATCGGATTGAATCTGCCCATCACTTTGTACGCCCCTAGAATCAGTTGCGCCTGTTATGTTTTTAGTTATTTTTAAGTTGATGCCAGTTAAAGCAGTAGTACCGATACCAACAGAACCCACATTATTAATGCGCATACGCTCAGAACCAGCCGTAGACCACGCAATTGTATCCGCTGCTGGGAACCACTGACCTGTATCTGCTGTACCTGTCGTGCTAATTATAGACGGAGCGCCAACCGCGCCTGCCGAAACGGTGACTACTCCTGTAGCACTAATGGTCGTAAAAGCCCCAGTGGTCGGAGTTGTTGCGCCTACAGTACCATTGATATTTACAGAAGCCTCCCCCGCAGCGTCAAGATAAACAGATTTACCAGCGGGATAAGTACAAAATACTACTTTAGTGCCAGCACCAAAATTAACTGCTGCGCCTGCGTTGGAAGAAGCAAGTATGGTGTCTCTGGAAAGCGTCGTACCGGAAAGGGTGTATGTGCCGATACCTACTTCCCAGTCAGTACCAGACGGCTCGTAGATAGCGTAGTAAGTGGTATTGGCGTTGCCAATCACAGAAAAGGCTTGAAACCCAGACATAGCGCCAGCCAAAGTCAACGTACCCGTACCGGTCGTGGTAGTTGTTTCTTTTACCCTGTCTTTTACTACTAGCGCCATGTATACACCTTATTCTCTAGTGTTGATATTAGACCAGTTAGGGTCTATATCTGTAGAAACATCATCCCACGTTACCGTTTGTGATGCGTCTATATTTGCCCAAGTTGCCGTGTCCGATGTATCTACCGCCCCCCACGTAACGCTTTGTGATGCGTTTATGTTGCCCCAGTCGGATGTCTCAAACGTGTCTATAACTTCCCACATAAAACTACACGTTACTAAATCCGCACTGGAGCCACTTTCAAGTATTGAAGCCCCAAATACTGCCAAACTACTAACTACATCGTACCCCGAAATGCTTTCGGACACGGAGCTGCCAAAAATCCCAAGGCTACTTACTGTATCCGACCCTGTAATAGTTTCAATTACAGAACTGCCAAACACCATCAAGCTACTTATTGTATCCGTTCCTGTCGCAAGCTCAGTAACAGAGCTACCAAAAACCATCCTGCTGCTTACAGAATCCGCCCCCGTTGCGGTCTCCGCTACCAAGCTGCCAAATACTGCAAGACTACTAACTATATCCGTACCTGTGGCAGTTTCGTTTATAGAACTACCAAACACCGCTAAACTACTCACAGAATCCAACCCAACCGCAGTTTCAGTAACTGTGGCAGGGAAAACCAAAATACAACTAGTTGCATCCGTGCCAGTAGCGGTTTCTGCAACAGAACTCCTAAATACCGCTAGACTACTTACCGCATCCGTTCCTGTCGCAATCTCAGTAACAGAGCTGCCAAACACTGTTCTACTGCTTACTGCGTCAGTTCCTGTAGCTAATTCAATAACAGAACTGCCAAATACCGCTAAACTACTTACTGTATCTGTGCCTGTAGTAGTCTCAGTTACAGAATTATCATACGCTGTTACAGAATCTTCTTGTCCCGAAAAGGCCGCAAACGAAAATCCACTTATACCAAATAAAGGTTGGATTGTGTCTGCCATCCTCCATCACCTGTAAGGATTAAGCTGCATCCAAACTAAACTGGTATGTAACCTTTACAATATCCCCACTAATTACAGACCTATCGCCCGGTGATTGAAAGTCGGAAGCCGAAAACAAAACGCCAGTAGAGCCGCCCTTGGTGCTATTACTAATCAAAAACGCACCGCCAACGGTAGTCGTGCCCGACATGGTGAACTGAGCCGGTGACGCGCTGTTACTTATAACCGATGGGTCTGCGGTAGTAGCCGTACCAAATGTAGCAGCGGGTCTCGTTCCTTCACTGTAATCTGTAACCTCAGTCCATCCTGCGTGTAACGCAGACGTGTCCCCGGCGGCTGGGTTATTTGACGACGCTGCACCGTAAATTCCAATGTACCAAGCAGCGGTATACGCAGAGCCGCTAAAGTATTTTGTGTTCATGTCCTGCAAGCCGACATTCACCACCAAATTAGGTGACTTGGCTTCCCATTTAACATTGCCGTCTTTGTCATAACAAGTCGCGGTAAAAACACCCCCGGCGGCTACTTTTTCACTATTTGTTTTACTCATATTTTAGTCCTCAAGAAAGCCTTACTAAAGCTGTGGTAGAGCTGGGTATTGGGAAAGTTACTTGGAAAGTATTGACCGAAGTTTTATCCGACCCAAAATCAAGAACAAACATAGCGGTGTTGCTGCCACCTACTTTATAAATTAACGCCCCACGCGCAGTTATAATTGCAGTCCAAGAAACATCATTAAAATCCAGATACGTTGTACCGTTACTAGAAGAAAGGGTTGGGGTAATTAATGACCCTCCTGCAGTATAACCAGAAGCTACAACTTCCCCACTCGTCGTGTAGGCTGTTGTCGTGCTGTCTAGCGTAGCGGAGTTTGTGTACAAAGCCAGCTTATACTGGTCTGAAGTCCCTGACGCAAAATCAAAATCAGCCGACATAAGGCCAAGTTTGAAACCATCACAAGTGTAATTTCCAGTGAACGCCATAATCAGGGCACCGGATACCGAGCTTGCCCAGCACGATACGCATCAGTGCGCTCCATACCATCCCCAAGGCGTTTAGCCATCATAAGGGCGTCATCATACCGTTTCTGGTAGTTGGCTATGGTGTCTGGGTCAGATTTCATAAACGTAGCTGCTTCCATCAAAGCCCCGTAGAGCAGGACAGAATCAAAGTTATCCCCAAGCCATGTTGTGCTTGCAGTAACAATAGACTCGGGGTAGTAGTAATAATGCAATTCCACAGTGTAAGCGTCATCAGGAGTAGGCCCCAAAATAAAAGACAACTCATTGGTTATAACAGGTGGCACCGCATTGGTAGTAGTTGGCCCAAACAAAGCGTAGTATTTAGGCACTCCGGTATCTGTCGGGCTTGGGTAAGCTGCACGGATAAAATTCACGTCTTTGTTCAACAAATACTCATATGACCCAGAATCTTCAACAGCTAACGAATACACCGCCAAAAAATCAGAAGGAGCAGAAAGATACTTATTACTCGCAGAGGTTGCGCCCGTCACATTCTTACGCAAAGAAGGGAACTGAACGCTATTGTAAATCCTCTGCTCCGCTTGCTGAATAAACGCATTTATCTGCTCAGTAGACGTGACGGAACTAACCGTCTGCGGAAATTCATTCTCGCAGTACGCCTGAATAAGCTTGGATAAATCGGTATAGTTCATTAGCCCATCTTCGTGCTGTGGCTATTACCACGAGTGGTATTCTTTGTCCCGCGAGTACGCTGCGTCTGGGTGTTCGGGATATTATTAGGGTAGCCGTTGTTTCCGTAACCTTCTCTTGGCTTGGCGTAAACAGCCGCGTGGCCCACTTCATTCCCGCCCATTTTCATACTGTGCTTAGACTTTGCCATTACCGCCCCCGGCTCTTATAAGTGAAAGAAGGTTTCTTCTGGTTAGCCACTTTAGCCAGACCGCGACCCAACTTCTTCATCTGTTCGTTGGTTTTGCCACCTTTTGCATAACCTTTGTGCATTTTTTTCACATGTTTACCTACTTCGTCCTTAGCTACAGTAGTAGCAATTTTCTTTATCAGCGGCTTATCTTTCTTTACGTCGTCGTGTTTCATTTTGCAATCCTCAAGTAGTCACAACAGTAACAGTGCCAAGCTCTATATTCAGCACTAAATTATTGGGCGTTAAACCATCGTCATTTGCTCTACTACCCCCAACGGGTGCCCATCCCCACTGGATAATTCTACTACCGCTTGACGGGTTACCGTCATCGTTTAAACCACTCTGCACGTAACTTGTGTCCGGCCTCGGGTTCCGCAGTGCTTGCGGGTCATCCACGGGATACATACCAAGTTGAAGCTGTGGCTGGTCTGGCTCCCAGCACGTAGGGCAGACCAGAATATTCACATTCTTGGTCTTAATGACCAAGGAACGCAGTTCTTTCAACTTATACCTAAAACCACACCTATCGCACTCCGCGATAGCTTTTTTGCCCGACGCAAACCGATTAGGCATACGTCACCTCAGAAAAACATTTGTCTAGGAGCCAGTCGTAACGGGGCCTTTTCACGATCTTCGTCCGCCGCCATTTGCCACTGTTCTTCGTAGGCCATCTTAAGCATCTCCATACGCGGTAGGGCATCAGGGAGCTTAAGAGACAAGTAATATGCCAACCCTGCAATAAGGCAGGGAATAAACCGAAATGGCACATCTTCCGTAGCCGTACCAGTACCGGCGTCTTGAACCCTGCGCAACCGCCAATACACAAAAGTATAGTAACTACTCTGGTCAGGCGCAGGCCACACGTTTATCTGTGGGTAAGCCACAGAAGGCCCCGGGTTCGTAGCCCCCGACTGCCTGTTTATCCAGACCTGTATGGGCCTGCCTTGCGCGTTCTTGTTCGGTATCGTTGCATAAGTATCCACACTAATTCTGGATATGTTTATGTCAACCTGATTCTGCCCAGTGCCAGTACGTATTACTTGGTCTATCAAATCTACCGTGTCCACCGGCAAATCATAAGTAATAGTACCCTGCGTAAGTGCGATAGAACCCTGTTCTATAGTCCACAGGTTGATACCACGGTTGGCCCACTCCATGAACAAAAGATTAAGGCTACGTCTAGCAGTACGGATGTCATAACCGGTACGCAACTCTTTGCCGCAACGCTCAAAAGCTTCTTCGATGATTTCATTGACATCGAGATTAAAAGTTGTTGTACCGGAAGTTGTCATCTGTATTTAGCCGTCTTTTTTGCTATCCGCTCAGGTTGTTTTACAAACTGCTTACCCGCTTTGGAGCCTTCCCGTTTAGCGCGTGTGGTTGCAGCATACTCCGCACGAGTCAAACTTTCACGAGCTTTTTTGGGTAAATACCGCTCTCCAGTAGCCTTGCTACCCTGAGTAGAAGGCTTGCCAGACTTAGTCCCCCAATCCTCCCTAGTCCATTTGGAAAGAGATTTCTGCGCTTCCGTTTTTTCGCCTCTATAACCACCGCCAGACTTCTTGTATTGCTGCGTGGCTAACTGAGCTTTACGAGCAGACCACTGCCCGGGCTTCCCGCCTTTGCCGCCAGCTTTTACGCTGGCAACAACTCTTTTCCATTTGGCTTCGTCAGTACGCGCCATTTACTTGCTACGCATCTTCTTAAAAGTCTGCGCCAACCGAGCGCGTTGGCCCATCTTGCCGGGTTTCTTCGCCGCTGCAGCAAGTTTTTTAGCAGGTATTTTCTGCCCTTCCTTAACGCCTAGAGATTTGCGCAAAGCCCCGGGTTTCTTAACAGCTTCTTGAATCCACTTGGCTTTGCCGCCCTTCTTGTACATCGTAACGTCGTTAGGGTTGTCCTTACGGCGTATAGTTTTTCCAACAGGCATTTTAGAAGACGCTATATCCCCCATCCCCCGACTGTGCATCATATCATTTTACCCCGTGTTCTACCCTTCTTAGCACACCCATCGGCGCGTTTGGAAGCTGAAGATTTAGGTTTGGATTTAACAGCACCGCCCTTGGCCTTATTTGTCTTGGTTGTGGGAGCCTTATTCTCTTCCTCACGGCGTTTCGCATCGTAAGCGCCCATGATTGCTTCAATTTCAGCTGTAGAATACCCCTGCCTCTTAAGTTCCTCTTCAGTTGGGTATCTTGGTTTGTTAGTAGGCATTAGTAAATTTTCCCTCGAGTTCTACCTTTAATAATGCACCCATCGGCGCGTTTGGAAGCTAAAGATTTAACTTTGCCGCCAGACCGATACCCAATAGAACCGCCAGTTTTCTTTTTTAGGGGGGTTTTACCCTTTTTTGGCTTGTCGGGCAACTCCATATCCAGCTCTTCATCGCGTATCCGCGCCGAGTTTTTAACCGGAGCACCTTTCACCCCTTTTAGTAAATTATCTTTTGCATAACTTTCAACGTCAGTAAGCCTACTGAAGGGTTCAGCATCTTTACTCCTATAGTCATGCCCATCTTGATCTACAAGTTTATGTTTACGTTGGTCTATAGGGGCTTTAGTCTTACCAGAGGCACGGTTTTTAAAGTACTGTTCTTCAGTTATCAGTTCATTCCACCCTTCAGGCAACTCCCCATCAGAACCAATACGCTCCCCAGTCCTAGCGTCTACAAGTACAGGTTTCTTTTTATGCGCCATTAGCTGCACTTCCCGCCAGACCGCATTTTCTTGACCTTACCGCCCATAGCCATCTTGACCTGCGTGCCTTTGGTTCCGCCCTGCTCAAGTAGCGGGCCATCAGCCACACGACGATAAGAACCGCTAACTTTTCCGCCTTTCTTCATGCCTTTGGCTTCTTTTTTTTCGTGCTCAATCATAGATTTCGGAGCGCCCTTTTTCTTCATAAATCTAATTTCTTTCTTAACCATAGCTTTTGATTCTTTCATTTCTTTTTCCTCGATTTTGGTTTAGACATACCCGCCTCACTGAGCGCAATGGCTACAGCCTGTTTCGGGTTTTTTACTTTCTGTCCAGACGACGACTTAAGCGAGCCGGACTGAAATTCTTTCATTACCTTACGAACCTTGTTTTTCTTGGGCATCGGTTTACCCCCGGCATCCGCAGACTTCCCGCCCAAGCCAGTTACACCAAATTTCTTCATATCAACTCCAGTTTTTGCCTTTCCGTAATTCGTCAATTTTGAATTCGAGCCTTTCAATGCCCGCATCAAAACGCTCCATAATTTTTTCCATATCGTCTCGGACTTCTTTACGGGTGATATGCTCACGAGCTATTTCCTCCCGAGTGCGGTTAAGTAAAATGGCCAACCTGTTTAACTCTTCAAACTTATCTCTAAGTAAAAATCCCATAACGGCCACCACCAAAGAAAGTATTATGTTCCAAAGCGTCATTTCCATATTAACAATTCCATGCTCTCAGGCTCTTGTTTATACGGCTGTTGGGGTCAGAAGCAGTTTTTTTACTCGTCAGCTTCTTCTTCATACCTTTCATTCTGGCGCAGAATGAATCTCGACGTGAACCACCTTCAGGCTGCGGGCGTTTCAATCCCGGCTTACCCGGGTTGGCTTTATTGTAAGACGCCCTACCTTTGGCGTTTAAACCGCCTTTCGGGTTTTTACCTTCTTTTCGTTGCCACGCGGGAGTTTTAGCCATTTAAGCCACCTTTGAATTATTGACTGCTACCATTGGGTAGAGGATGTCCTTACCAAAATCCCCCATGTACTCCTGCACACCCATGTGCCCAAGCTTGATGGTCGGGTCTACCCACACTTCATACCCAAGCTCCCGCGCACGGTCACAGAACAAGAAATCTTCACCAATGTACCCCTCTTCAGCCAACTTGAAGTCAAACAAGCACGGTACAGTCCTTTCGGAGCGTACATCATAGTAAGTCCAGTCAGGATGGGCAGCAATAAGTCCTTCAAATACCTCCCGTTTTACCATCATAAATGCAGTGGCCACACGTTCAGCTTTTACCAAACCCATGGAATCCATGGTTATCTGGTTATTGGAATCTTGCGAAAGGCGCGTAATGTATACTGGGTCCGTACTGCGTACACGTGGAACCCCGGCAACAATATCCCGATGGGGCTCTGAGGTCCATGCCATCAATCTAAGTACGTCTTCGGGGGCAAAATTAATATCGGAATCTATAAAAAGCAGGTCGGTACAGGGGGACTCAATAAGGTCTTGAACCAGAAGATTGCGTGCACGGGAGACAACCGAACATCCACACACGCTCCCTATTTGAACATCTATGCCATGTTGCGGCGCAACTTGGGTAAACCGAGCAAGTGATACGGCTAACTTCAATGACACTTTAAAATCATAAGCCGGTATAGCTATGAAGAGACTTCTACCGGCTAATGTGTACCCTTTTTGGTTCTGCATATATCACCCGTACATAGCAGTGACAGAGGACGCGCCGTTTATATCAAGGTATAGCCCATTTTCAGCCAAAATACCTTCCCCCGGGATAATTACATTATGAGAACCAACAACATCTGTATTAACAGTGATAATCACACTTCCCGACGCAGCAGAGGCATTATCATAAATTACCAAAGCGGTGCCAGCAGTTTCGACTGTTATATATAAACTTTTCAGCCGGGTTCTATAAGCAACCAAAACGCCATCATCATCAAGATAGCTTGATTTTACATCGTATTGCATACCCATCTCGTTTCTCCAGTAAATAAGGGGGCGGAACCCCGCCCCCGGTTATAAATTGTTACTGGTCAGCGAAAGCAGGTGCAGTAGCCCCCGTCACAGAACCGTATACATACCAGTTCGTGTCGTCTTTTGCGATAACAGTGATACTGGCCGCTGCCGGAACATTAACCTGCAACTTGCTGTTTGAGTTTCCGTCTGGGAATACAACTGAAGCCGCGCCATCATCCGTGTCGTTAAACGCTACGTTACCAATAAAGTAATTAGTGTCTGACCCGGTGTTTATAATGAAATCATGCCCATCCGCAGCAAGACCGCTGTAAACGAACTGGAAACACAACCCGGCGACAGGGGCAGGGAGCGTATAAGTGCGGTCAGCCGTTACATCGGGCGTAAAATTAACCCTACCGGCATTAGCAGCGGCAGTAAGGGTGGTATTCGCATCCGTCAACGCAACCGGAGCAGCAACGACGCCAGATATACCAAACGCAGGGCCGGTAGTAACGGTTCCGGTGCTAGAATTGATCGTGATACTTTCAAACCCGTTTTCAGACCGAACCGGGCCATTGAAGGTGGTATTAGCCATTTAATTTTCCTCGTGTAGTAGCACATTTCCCATACCGTCTCTACTACGTCTGCCAAGCCAGTCGGTATGAGTATTAATCTTGGTGTTGTTTCGTTATAGCACCAGCATATTACCAAGTCAATAAAAAAATAAGGGGGCCGAAGCCCCCTTACAAACCTATGTGGTAATGGTTTTAAGCTGCGCCTTCCGAGCCGTACATGCCCAGCGGGTCAGACCAGCCGAACGAATAACGCTCACGAGCCTTGTACCGCACGTTGCCGGTATCAAAGTCGCCGTCCATTGACGTGGCCATCGGGGTTCTTACAAAGTGCTTCAACCCATTCGGAACGTCCGTCTTGAGGAACCATGCGTCAGTATCGGTCAAGAAATGGTTAACGGTGTAGCCTTCCGGAATTGACCCGTTGCTCTTGATAGCATTGATGTCGTTATCCGCAGTGCTTACACGCAGCTCAGTTTCCAGCAGGCGGGTAGCCACGAACATCAGAGACGGCGGGACAACCAGCTTACGGGGTTTAGCCGCAATCAACAGCCCACGCTCATCCGTCCAACCCGCAATCTGAATGACCGCCGCTTCAAGTGACGTTTCATTCAAGTCTGCCGCAGTAGACGGGATGTTCGAGTTTACACCACCTGAAACCAGCGGATGCGAAGCACTGAACAGGGGCTGACCATCACCACCCTTATAATCGGTATCAAAACCGTTGTTCAGAACCGCCGCAGCCTTGGTCTGCTTGGTGTACGCCATAGCACGAGCCAACGCCTTGGTATACCGGGACGACAGTGAATCGTACAGGTTGTCCTCAATGGCCTCTTCAGTCAAAGAGAAACCAAGGGCAATTGTTTCGTGGTTATAACGGGAAGTGAAGACTTCCTGCGCGTTATCATAAGCAATCGCAGCGCCTTCGTTCTTTACCGGAGCGGCAGAGAATCCAGACAGCTTCGTTTCTTCTTCAAACGAACGTTCAGAAGTTTCAGTTTCATAAACCTCCTTGTGCTCTTCGCCGTAACGGGCATATTCCAGACCGTACAGGGCGTTAAGACCCGGGAGAAGTTCTTTCAGTAATTGTGCGCGTGAAATAGCCATTTATATGCTCCTTATACGCCAAGCGGGTTGAGGTACTGGTGACCACCAGCCCACGTAATCGTATTGGGGGCACCTTCAGCCAGCGTAAAATACGGGCTGTTCCACTTTACGATAACCTCGGTATACGAACCCGGGCTACCTGCAATAGCAGTATCAGGCACAACATCAACAATACGAATCGGGAAAGATATAGTAGTTCCGGTAGCATCATCAATACCAACCTTGGAATTACCTGTAATCGTAGAACCCGTGTTCTGTGCCAGAACCGCGTTATTACCAACTGCAGTACGGTTTACATAAGTAACCGAAGTAGAGTTGTAATCCGCGACAACAGCAACCTTGAACAACGCATCCGGGTCATCAAGAACATACGCTTTGATGTCCGAAGCAGTTACGCTGCCCGGGTAGTACTGACGAAAAGTAAGTCCATAGGTGGCGTCCGTGTAGGTACAACCAAGGAACACACCAACGGGGGTAGCAGTATTCGTACCGGTATCTTTCTGCAGCACGCCATCGCTGTCCAGCTTAACTACGTCACCATAATAAATGGCAGTAGTTGCACCAGACGGAATCGGCATGAGGCGAGTAGAACCAGCAAAAACCTGCCCGCCGATTAAATTAATCGGTATAAGTCCATACGGGACTGTAACGGAAGGATATGCCATTTTAATCTCCTAGTTTAATTGCCTTTACCAAAAGTTACCGTGGACTTACGCTCTTTAAAAAGCGGCATCCTCGGGTCATTTTCTCTCATCAGGTTGTTATCTACAGATTCTATCTGAGCCTTGTTTTGCGCGGAAAAATGCTTTCTACGCTGGTCCATAAACTCTTTCGGAATCTTGCAAAGTAACAAGCCCGCAACTTCGATGTTGTCTTTGAACCTGCTGTTCGGGTCCACCAACATCCGGAACTTGGGCTGCTCTTCAATTCGGACGGGTTCCCAACCTTCTCTAAACTTAGAAGAGATATTGCGTGGGTCAGCTTGCCCAAAAGAAGATACACGTATCCATCGGTAAGCGTATCCGGGTTGTTTATCCGGTTCTGGGAGCGTTGATGCTGGCTGCCAGCTCTTCGGGCGTTCCGCCGTATTTCGAGTATCAAGTTCGCGTGCAAGTTTATTATCTGCCATTTTGGTTCTCCAATTTCATAACTTCTTTAGCGTACTGTTCAGGGGTTAATCCAAGTTTTTTCGCAATATTAACTTGCGATTGCTTTAGCACAATTTTCTTGGGAGCCGTGCTTCTGGACGCCGGAGCAACCACATTGGCGGATTTGGATATGGTGCGCGTAGCAGGCTTGCCGCCCCTGCTCGTCGTTGAATCTGCTTCATCGCCCCATTCATACTCTGGAAAGCGTTTCCGCATGGTTTCGTCGATGTCTTGCCAATACTCCTCAGTTCCTATGAACTTGGCCCCGTACTTGTTCTCTAGCTTCTGGTGATGCCCTAACGCCAAAGCAGTCATGTCTGCATAATCAGGGTCGCCCCACCACTTATTGCGCTCTTGCCACGCAACGGTTTTTGGGTCCACCTTCGGGGCTGAAGGAGTATTGACAACTTCAGTTGCATCTACAGTAACCTCATTTTCAGGCTCTTGTAAAGCACTATTAAAGGATTTTGTCTTTTCAAAGTTCATTTGAGCCGCAGTCAAAGCCTGCTGCGCTTCCAAAACCCTGTCAGAATCCCCGGATTCATAGGCTTCTTTATATACCTTTTTAGCCGCATCCAGTTGCAGTTCCACAGCGTGCTTATACGTGTCCACAAGGGTTTTTTCGCCTTTAGACAACGTATTCTTAAGCTTGTTGTTTTCTTGCAACACTCTCTTGGCTAACTCAATAGCCTCATTTTGCTCACGCAGCGCACGTTCTTTTTCCCGTCGCTCGTCGTGCCAAACCTTTTTCATTTGCTTAAGACGTATTTTTACCTTCTCGGAGTATTCCTCTAAGTCGTCTTTCTCCAGCTCATCCACCAATTCTTTCGGCATGGGGTTGCGGTTTTTATCATCTGGCGGAGTATCGTCTTCTACTTCAATTTGGTCTTTGAGGTTTTCTGCCCCTTCAACCTCGTACTCAAACTTGTCATCTTTTTCAATAGTCATAATCAGCTCCATTAGGCTCGTGAGATACCACGCGGGTCTTCCACAACAGCTTCTACACAATCGTCGTTAATAAGACGAAAATCTTTTCCGTGTATTTTTACCCGGGTCCCTGCATTGGGGCGGACCAAAACAAAGTCACCCTCTTTACACCAAGGCCCACTCGGGAAACGGCTTGGGTCTTTGTAACAATCAGGGCCTAGCCGTACTACAAACAACACGGTGGTAAGAAGCTCTTCGAAGTGCATTGTCTGCGCGGATTTAGCAATACCACTCTCAAACGTATCGTCTATCTGGGGTATCGCGCATAAAATACGATAACCCGACGGGATAGGGAGCTGCTTTGCTTTTTCCTCTGGAGTCTCTGGCAGCACTGTGGAATCTGCTGGGTTATCAGGGTTCGTACCGATAGCCAGTTCAGTCATCTTGTGCCTCCATCTTTTCTGCGGTTTCTATGATTATGTTTTTGGCTACAAGAAGCCCTCGTATTACTCCGCAAGAAAATTTATAGTCACTAAACTCTTTTGCTTTGCCAAGTGCAACATCCATAACGTGCACTTGACGCTGCTCTTCAAGCTTGTCTGAAAGATATTTCAGTAGGTCTTTACTCATTTAGGTACCTCGTTTTGTGGTGAAACTTGTGTGGCAGACCCTATGCGGTCGGCCTCCTTTGCTGCATCTAGAACCATCCTCATGGCTTCCTGCTGTTGCTTACTTTCCAATGTTGCCCTGTCTGTTGCTATCTTTGCGCCTATTTGCATCCCTGCAATGCGTTCTTGGGAGTTGATACGTTCTTCTTCAAGCTCCAAGCGGTCGGCTTTTTCGGAAGCCTCAACCATGGTTTTCTTTTCTTTAAGCGCCAACTCTCTTTCTTTCAACTCCAGTTCTTTCTGCTGCATCTGAACCAGCGGGTCTTGCGCCATCTGTTGCGCTTGCTGCTGTGCGGCTTCTGCTTGGTTCTTCTGTAGTAACTGCTGCGCTGCCATTGCTGCCAGACGGGAAATCTGAAGTTCTGTTTCTTCATCCATCTTGGCATCAGGAGCCGGGTACGGAACACCCAACTGCTCTTCCAGCTGCTTGCGGTACTCAAAAGCCACGTGCTCTGCAACATGCGCTTGAAGAGTGGCCATCATGGTTTGCGCTTGCGGGTTCTGCCCTAGGATTTGCATTATCTTCGGGTCTTGCATCGCAGACATATGGACTGTGATGTGCGCTTGGTGGTCTTGATACAGGAAGGCTTTCAACGGCTTGTTGTTGAGCACATCCATATTTTCGGAAACAGGGTCTTTTGGCTTCTGGTCGTCCGTACCGACAGGTACCAATTTAGTTATGTTCTTGGCACCCAAAACCTCCAGCATCTGCCTGTGCAAATAGGGCATGTCATATATCTGCGGGGCGGACTGAGCTAGTTGATGAATAGCCTGATACTGCACCACTTTTTGCGCCATCGTAGCGGCGTTCGGGTCAGATACCGGTATAACCTCCACCATGTCGTAGTCCGACCGTTTGGCTTTGGGTGACCCTTCTTCCGGCTCATAAGAATACTCATCAGGCGTGTAGTCCCGAATAATGCCTTTGAGCAACCTGAACTCCTGCCGCATCGCGTAGTGTATCCGTGCCTGAACCGCACTCATGACCTTCAACGTGCGCTCAAGTATTGCAAGCGTGGTACCCACCGGGGCCTGTGCCGACATATCGGACACCTTGAGGTCCGCAGCACTGGCAAACCTTCTGCCTTCTTCCGTTATCGTGTTTAACAACGTATAGAGAACCTGACTCGGCTCCTTATACGGCAATGCCATGATGTTTTCTTTCAGCGTACCCGAGGCTACATCGACATCCCGCCATTCTGCCGGAGATATGGGGGTATCATCTCCTTTGACCCGAAGCCCTTTGGTTTTAAATCCACCGGGCAGATTTGATAACGTACCCGCATCGACCAGTTGCCGAATGATGGACGTACCGGATTTTGCAAAAGCCCCAATGAGGTGTATCAAACCAAACGCATAAAAACCAAAACCGGGTATGTACGGGTAGTGCACAAAATGGTTGCGCTTTAACTTGAGAGGGTCTTCCGGGTCCCAGTTGCGTCGGATAGACAACACGGTAGTCGTGCCTTTTTCAATAGTCACAACATAAGGCAGGGCTACACCGTCTTTTATTTCCTCTTTGGCAAACTTGTCGTCTTCGATAACAATGTTGACGTGCATTTCCAGCAGCTTGAACCGGTCATCTGAAGTAGCGTTAAAGCCCATCTTTTCCGCTATTTTCTTTTCCACCTCATCAAAGGTAGATACCGGGTCACCCAGCTCCACGTCTCTATAAAACCCGGCAACCTGAAGGCGTCTTATCTCATTTGAAGTTTTACGCATCACGTGTGTAACACGCTCTGCTGTCTCCAGACTGGCGGTACCATAGGGCACCACGACATCTTCCGCAGGGACAAACATAGCCACTTGCCTGCCCAACGACGGGTCTATGTATATTTTTTTGAACGCATTACCTGACAACCCAAGACCCCACAGCATCCTTTCATGCTCAGGGCGGTACTCCACCATGCGCTCGGTCAACTGGAAGTTCATATCGTCTTTAACCCGTAACGCGGCATCCCGTTTTTCAGGGGTCTCCTTGCCGATTATCTGGGTCTTGACAGGCCCCGCTGCAGGGAATGTTTCCGCCATGGTTTCAGATTGAAATTTGACCAGTGCTTCACTCAACAGCGGATGGTATACCCCACATGCTCCGGGCCACGGTTCCGTCCGTTCCTCTATCTTCATTCCCAACAAATCAAGCCCGTCTACATAGGTCTGCACCCAGTCTTTGCGGGAGGATACGTCTGCCTCAAACCCTTCCAGTAATTCAGAAGCCAAGGAAGCAAGCGTGTTGTCATCCATATCCTCAGCCATGTTTGCTGAGAACTCATCGTTGTCACTTTCTTTTCTACCGGGGTCCAAGTCCACCACCAAACCCATAGACATATCGGCAGGGGCTTCTATTTCTACTTCCAGTGCGGGAGTGTTTTCACCAGACAACCCGACAAGCCCAAGAGGGGCTTGATTCAATGCTTTATCTATTGCCATTTACGTTTGCTCCTAATAATACCCCTGTTGTCTGTTCGATTTGAAATACTGCTGCTCATCCGGCTCATCCAACGCAGACCGAATGTACCCACCTTTCCTGAATCGCATCAAAGCCAATGATACAGAGTCTACATAGTCATCATGCTCTCCGGCTGGGAAACTGGCGACTTCATCTATGACTTCTTCCGCCCAGCGTGTTTCTGGTGCCCATACTCTACCACTAGCAAACAAATCAGATACAGCATTTAACCTCGAAATCTTGTCATTACCCCTGCTCGGGGTAAATTCCTGCACGGGTATCCCCATTGCCCGCAGCTCGTATATCAGGGGGGCCCCGGACGCCTTCTTCTCAATTATCACCCCGTCCGGCCTCCAGTCCTTGTATTGCTCTATGGCTACCTGCTTTAACCTTGGGAACTCCATTCTTTCCCGAAACGCATTTAGCAAAATGATGTTAGCTTGGGTGACTCCTGCCTCATCTGCTTGGTAAAAGACACCCCATGTGGTCAACGCAGAGTAGTCCGCGCGGTTATGCTTCTCAAAGGCGGTATCCCACGACATCAAAATAAACTCACACGGGGGAGGGGTCTCACGCTCCCATATATGCCACCATTCCCGCTTGATTAGCGCCGCACCTTCGGACACCGGATTTTGCTGGTACTGTGCCTGCCACTTGCTGTTGGGCAGACTTTCCCGTAGGGCAAGCAGTTCTTTTAAGGGCCAAAACTCAGGCCATAATGGTTTTGGCGGGTCTGTGTCGTCAAATAACGCGGGGAACTCAATGACTTCCCAACCCTCTCCTTCCCGCATGGCTTCTGCTTTCAAAACTTGTCCTGTCAGGTCTCTCGCCGCCCATCTAGTCATTACGATTACTATGGACCCCCCGGGTTGCAAACGCTGCCTTGGTCCGGATGTGTACCACTCGTAGGTTTTATCGTAAATATCCGGGTTTATTTCGGCCAGCGTTGCTTCCTGCTCACTATGGGGGTCATCAATGATAAGTACATCTGCGCCTTTTCCCGTAACCGCACCGCCTACACCGATAGCAAAGTATTCGCCCATTTTGTTGGTGTTCCATCGCCCTGCCGCTTTAGAGTCTGTTTGCAACCCTACTCCGGGGAAAATCTTCTGATAGGCTTCAGAATCCACCAAGTTACGCACTTTTCTACCAAACCCCACCGCCAGTTCCGCCGTGTGTGAAGTTTGGATAATTTTTTTATGGGGGTACCTGCCCAAAAACCACGCTGGCAGCAAATAAGACGCAAATTCTGACTTCGTGTGACGTGGGGGCATGTTGATTATCAGCCTTTTGCACTCCCCATTGGCCACCCGTTCAAACGCATCTGCCATTTTTGCATGGTGTCTACCGGATATGAAAGTAGGCCAAACCTGTTTTACAAAATGAAGAAACTTTTCTTGCGCCAACTCCCTGCTTTTTAGCTCTTCCAGCAACTCCAATTCAACCAAAAGCCGCTCTTGTTCCGAAGTGGACAGCATTGGCAGTATGGAAACCACGTCTTTTAACGAGACATCCTGCGGGGTTTTCAGTTTTTTGGCCGGTCTTGGGGTCATACTGAGGTATTTTCTTCAGTTTCTTCCGTATCTTTTTGATTTTCCAGCATTTGTTCTTCCGTTAACGGGTAATCTACCCCGGCAATCCCCAATTCATCGTCCAATGAGGCAGAAAAAGGTGTCACATCAATTACTTTGGCGTTCAACAGGTTACTAATCCGCTCTTTGATGGCCTTTTCGAGCTCTGCCGGGTTCTTGTAGTTAACAGTAAGCTCACTGCGTTCAGTGAAAAGCCCTACATCACTGTGTTTTCCTAGCAATTCCAAGGCTTTTAACTCGTAACGTGGGTCCCCGCAGTTGGCAATCTCCATCAGTTTATGCGTAATTGCGGAGCGTACCGTGGCTACATCCAGTGCAAGTTGTTGGCCGTATGTTTTTAGAAACGCAGATGCTGCAAAGGCGGTGTTTATGTTGGTTAACGCGGAGGTCTTTTTTTCCTTGATGGCAGATTCAATCAAGGCTTTTTGGGTTTCTGTGTCTTCTTCATCCAATTCCAGAGACGCACCAAGGGCTACTTGAAGTTCTGCCGTATTTGCAGCAACAGCAAGCTCATCCAACCAATTGTCTGGTTTATCGGGGGATGTATCGTAAGGGGGTGTGAAGTCCTTGGATGGTTCGAGGTCTATAACGGGCATAGTGTTGAGCTGTTTGTGGCTCCATTGGTTATAATTAAGCATAAGCAAATCAAGCACAAATGTAAAACAAAATATATACCCCCGGGGTACAGGGGACCCATTGGAAAGACAAGGGGGGGGTTTCGGAATATCGGGATTAACCAGAGTGCGCGGTGGAAACGCAATGGGGGTGGGGGGGTTTGGTTATTGTCTAGTAAATGTCAAATCGTGTGGTGTAATGTGTAAATCAATATACGTATAGAAGCGCGGGTCCCATCTCGCCATCTTGGGGGGTACGGGGTGGGTAGGGTCTGCCCGCTGGTCGTTTTCTTATCTAATAAAACCAGATTTGACAATGTGTAAAACAGGTGTATTATAAACACATGGGGCGACATCCCGTTTCCCCGTACAACAGGAGCTACAAAAATGGCAAACTCAAACAAAATTAAAACCGTACTCACCGGCGCGAACAATGGCGCACTGGAATACATTCCGGAATCGCGTGTCAATGAAGTTGACCTGAAAGCATTAGAGACACATTCGGGCAAATATGAATCGCTGGCGGAAACGCTCGCGCTAAATTGTCTGATTGACAGGATACCGGCAGACTTGCGGGAAATGGCGAAAATCAAAAAAGCGGGGAAAGGGGAGGGATTGATGCGGTACTTGTCAAAAGATGATGCTTCGCATTTACGGCGCATTCTTGAGCACAGCAAAGCCGAACGGATAAGAAAATGGACCGCAAAATGCAAGGCGGCCAAGCGCAACGTGACAATCTCACTGTCCGCGCTCGCGGCGGCGTGCAAAGGTACGACGAACGGAGGCGCCAAAAAACCGGCCAAATGGGATAAGTTCGTGGCGTTCCTTGCGGATAATCCGGCGCAAGTTGGGATTATCGAATCAACCGCAGAACTTGCCCTGTTGTTCGATTATCTTCTTGAAAATGACGCCTTGCCAAAGGAATAAAACCAAGTATCACTTGCCCGGACCGTAACAGGTCCGGGCTTTTTTTTGTCCATCGTTCGCCCGGCCCGTCCGGTTTCCAAAATTTTTTTGATGATAGCGGCATGATAGTGCCGCGTGATAGTGACTGAGGATGCCGATGCCGAAGCCGAGGCCGAAGCGGAAGCCGGTTTTCTTAGCTAAGAAAATGCACCGGGGTGAAAGTTAATCTGCGTAGCAGATTAACCTAATAAATTTTGGCTGTCAACAGGTATTTTTCGGGGGTTGTAAGAAAAATTTTGGCCAAAAATGACATCGACCTAATGTAAGAAAATGTAAATCGTTGATTCACAAAGAAAAAGCGGTAATGTAAGAAAATTTCTTTATTGTAAACTTTAAGTTTGTGTGGTAACTGCATGATTGCAAAGGAAAAAGAGCTAATGTAAGAATGTAAGAAAAAAAAAAGAGTATATGCGGTTTTTTTTCTAAGCACTTTTCTTACGAGTATATATTTAGAGATTGTCTAAAGTGCCTAATAGATATATACTTCTTTTTATTTCTTACATTCTTACAATACAATACAACAACATTAAAAAACACCTATTTTTTGGCTGCAAAATACACCTGCCTATATTGTAAGAAACCGTGTAAGAAAATGATTTTTTTTTCTTACCATCTTACAATAGTCCAAAAATTTTTCTTACACACCTGCATTCGCCCTAATTTTCCTAGACAATCACAATTTCTTACATTACCTTTTTCCTAGACAATCACAATTTCTTACATTACCCCGCTGCCCCTATTTTTCTTACATTACCCCCTGCCGACCTTTTCTTACATTATGATGATTTGACAATGGTAAATAAGTGTGGTATAATGGGTGTGTAGAGTGGGACTGCGGGTAAAGGTTACCTGCATTTTCTTAGATAAGAAAACAACAGGAGCAAGCAACATGAAACGCACAAAGCGACAAATACTGGTGGAACGTGCCTTGACCGAGGATAGCCGCTATTTATGTGGTGAATGTACGGGCACGGTATTACATGCCCGTTGGAATCTGGGGTACAGAACGTGCCTAGACTGTGGTGAGCAGGAGGCCAGACAGGTGAAGCACACTATCGCCCCCTTGCATAAGCAGGCGTACGAGGTGATACCCAACCCGGACTGGCTCAAGCAGATAAACAAGGGTGGATTGAATAGGTAACAAGGGTAACAAACAAGTAAACCATTTTCTTAGCTAAGAAAACACAACAGGAGAAACACAATGTTTGCAAAACAAACACACAACATATTCTCACTGTCCGCAGGCAACACGTACAGCGAGGCAGAAAAGTATTACAAGACAATCGAGCCTATACGGAACAGCCACCCGGAAATCCGCCCGTTTAGCTCGAACAGGCGCGAACGAGGCGTGACCATAACGAAGTCAGGCGAGAGTTACCAGATAAATTACAACCGCAATCCGGTTATCACCGTGCATCCAGACAACAGCATAGAGTTATGCGCCCACGGCTGGGTAACGGAGTCCACACGTAAAGTGGTAAACAGGGTGGTCGGGAGTTGTGGAATATATTTTTACTTGTACGATAATAAAGTATGGGTGTCGGTGCATACACAAGAGGCAAACGAGATAACGCAGAAATACTATCCATTACATCCAAGCAGGAGCTACAGGCTGGTGCCGATGGGCATACAAACACAAGTGTATAAACTGGATGATGCCAGCATGGAAAAGCTGTTGCCGTCCAACATGCGGAAACTAGACAAGGCCGCAGCACGGAAGCTGAACAAAGACTTCAAAGCGTTACGCAATTATATCGTCGGTATATTCAAACTGACCGCAGTGTCCGTGGAGCAAACAGGCTTTTTATATAACAGCGATACGCGGAAATGGGAGCACCGGAATTACACAGTGAAAAAAGCGATAATGCCTAGCCATTCCATAGATGATAACAGGTATAACGTGTACGCAACCAACAACAAAGAACTTGCGAGCCTTGTGCAATCCATACGGGGACAGGCAGAACCTGACCCGGAAGTGATGCTGCAAATAACAAAGGGCATATATAACCATACAGGCTTGATTGAAATAGGGGTCGTGACACAGGTGTTCCGTAATTATATGTACAAAACTTATAGGGGAAAAATAAGCGTACCCGTGCCGTACAGTTACAACGGATTGGAAAAGAGTTCGTTCAGGTATTGAGCGTAGGTTTTTGTTTGTGTTGTGATTTGACACTGACAAATAAGTGTGGTATAATGGGTGTTCGTAGTGAGAAAAGGTAGTCCAACAACGTGATAAGCGTTTTCTTAGCTAAGAAAACAGGAGAAACAAAATGCGTAAGCAAAACGCAGTAGTAGTAAACGGTAAGACCATCATAGTCGTGGATTCTGGCTGGGTATTTATATGCCAAGACTATACGGATGCGGGTGACCAGTGGTGCCTGCATGATGCCAGTGTCATCCGGGTATGGGGTACGGAAGCGGGACTTGGGCAGATTGCCCTGAAAGGCCCGACAAAGGAAACCATACTGGACAAGTGTGGCAACCCGTCCGTGCCGAAGAACAAGGTGTTATTTTTCTTGCCTTGCGTAGTGTAATCATAAACAAAATCGGCGGGGGGTACTCCCCCGCTCCATAAAACAGGAGATACAAAAATGAGTACTGACAAAATACAATTCAACACCCGTGTAACCTTAGAACAAGCTGCCAAAATTATCATGGCCACACCGCAAAACGTGTACTTACTACGTGGCGCACCGGGTATAGGCAAGACTTCCCTGATTGAATACATCAGCGAGCAAACAGGGTACGAAAAAGTATATGTAGACGTACCTAACATGGATTTGGGCGACATAGGGATACCATTCCCGAACCGCGAGAAGCGGGTGACCGAGTACCTGCCAAATAGCCGGTTCAAACTACACGAGGGGAAACCGGTCGTCATATTCCTTGATGAATATACAAAGGGCGTAGACCCTGTGAAAAACATGCTGCATCCACTGATTGAACAAAGTAATCCACGGCTGGGTGATGTTCCTGTACCGAAAGGTTCCATCATTGTAATGACTGGCAACCTGACATCGGACGGGGTAGGTGACAACCTGAAAGCACACAGCCGCAACCGCATCATCGAGTTGCACATTGATAACCCTAGTGCAGAACAGTGGCTACGCTGGGCCGTCAATCGGGGCGTGCATGAAGTAGTGCTGGCGTGGGTAGACCAGTATCCACACTGTATGGCGTCGTATCTGGACGAGGGCAATGAGGATAACCCGTATTGCTACAATCCTAAAAAGGTACAGAAAGCCTGTGTTACGCCACGGTCGCTGGTGTTGGCATCGAATGTGCTGCATGGACGCGATATGCTTGACTCTCACTCTGTTATGGCAGCTTTGGCAGGTGCTATCGGTGAAGCGGCAGCGCGGGATATGCAAGCATTCATTGAGTATCACGACCAGCTTGTGCCATTCAAGGATATTGTGAAAGACCCGAAAGGTGCGCGGTTACCCAAGTCTGCGGCAGCGTGTTCGGTAATGGCGTTCGGTGCTATCCAGAAAATAACCAAAGATACACTTGACCCGTTCATGGAATATCTGGAACGGCTGCAACCTGAGTGGCAGGCGTGCTTTGCATTGTCGCTGGCGAAAACACCCAACAAACAGGCAATCGCATTTTCGTCTGCGAGATTTACCAAGTGGGTACACGAGTACGAGTATTTAATCTAGCAATCATTTTCTTAGCTAAGAAAACAGGAGAAACACAATGAGCATTTCAAACAGCGCGTTATTAGTTGAGTTGAACATATCCGTCTGGACTGCAAACAAGCTGGACAAGGCAGCGACAGCGGATGTACTTAACCAGAATCAAGCGGCACACGGTGCGGCGAAAGTACACAAGAATCTGTTCGCTGGAACGAACAAGCGCAAAGAGATATTTGATTTCGCATCGAGTTGTCGGCAGTGGCACATTGCCCGGACGTTACCGTGGTCAGATAAGGGTGCGCGGTTGATACCTACCAGTATGTTTATCGACTACAAGCGTGAGATACGGGGGCGTGAGGATACGTTTCACAGAATGGTCGAGGAGTTTTTCACTGCGTATCCGGCATTGATGCAGACCGCGCACAACTATCTGGGTGACTTGTTTAACCCTGACGACTACCCGGATGTCAGCGAGATACATAATAAGTTTGCATTTAACTATGTGTTCAGTCCGTTACCTGCGAGTGGAGACTTCAGACTGGACGCCAACACGCAAGACCTTGATGACCTGCGTGAACAGTATGACAAAGCGTTTAATACCAGAGTGTCCGAGGCCATGCGTGATTCGTGGGATAGACTGCATAACATGTTACAGTACATGGCTGGGAAACTGGATGACAAGGATACGGACGAGAGCAAGAAAAAGCGGTGGCACGAGACGTTCCTTACCAATGCACAAGACCTGTGCGACTTGTTAGCGCACTTGAACGTAACCAAAGACCCTGCACTTGAACAGGCACGTAAGGATTTGGAAGCGTCATTGCGCGGTGTGCATATCGAGCACATAAAGGAACACCCGTCCACACGACAGGATATGAAGCGTAACCTTGATGAAATACTGAGCAAGTACGAGTGGTAATAATATAAAACAAAGGAGACACAATCATGGCTGTACCAAAAGACAAAGAAACACGCCGATTGCAAGCGGCAAAGATGTCATTGATGTCACACCCAAAATTCTCGCTGTATTCCGGTGTGCTGATGATGGGCGATACCTACATATCCGACGATATACCAACAGCGTGTACGGATGGTATCAATGATTACTACGGTCGCAAGTTTGTGGCTGGTATGACCAATCAAGAACTGGCGTTTCTCGTGATGCACGAGACTTTGCACAAGGCGTACCGTCACTTGTTTGTATGGAAAGCATTAGCCAAAGAAAACGCGATGCTGGCGAATATGGCAATGGACTATGTTATCAACTACGAGTTGGTACATAGCGACCCTAACAAGGAAACCATATCCATGCCTGCTGGTGGGTTGTATGACTCACAATATGCCAACATGACCACGAAACAAGTTTATGACATGCTGAAAAAGAACGGCAAACCAAGCGGCGGTGGTGGTTTCGATGAGCATGACTGGAAAGCGGCAGACAAATTGACACCGGAAGAACAGGCGGTAATCCAGAAAGAACTGGAGTCTGCATTGAGGCAGGGTAAGCTTGCTCAGGAAAAGCTGGTAGGTAAGAACGCGGGTGGTATGTCCCGTGAGTTGGAGGATTTACTCAATCCACAAATAGATTGGCGTGATGCGTTGCGTGAGTTTGTGTCATCTATTTGCGCGGATAAGACAACATCATCTTGGCGTAGGCTAAACAAGCGTTATCTATCTATGGACATATCCATGCCTACACTGACGGGCGAGACTGTTGGTAATATCGTATGTGGAGTAGATACATCCGGTTCGATAGGTGGCGATGACCTGAACAAGTTTTTGAGTGAAGTGGTCGGTATATGCAACATGGTAAACCCGGAAGTCCTGCATATTATGTATTGGGACACTGCGGTTGCTGGACATGAGCAGTATGGTTCGGGTTCGTATGATGCGGTGTTTACCCAAACGAAACCCAAAGGTGGCGGGGGTACTGACCCGTCGTGTGTGTCTGCGTATTTGCACGAACATAATATAAAGCCGGATGTCGGCATCATGTTGACTGACGGTGAGGTGCCTAGCTGGGGTAAAGACTGGCCCGCGCCTATCCTGTGGGTAGTGTGTAATCCTCGTAAGCCTATGGCTGATTGTGGTAAAACTGTTTTTCTTAGCTAAGAAAACGGGGGTATGGCGTGTACTTGTTAAGACAAACAGACGACGGCAACGGCGACGGCTACGGCTACGGCGACGGCTACGGCGACGGCAACGGCGACGGCTACGGCAACGGCTACAACGACGGCGACGGCTACGGCTACGGCTACGGCTACGGCTACGGCTCCGGCTACGGCAAGGGCAAGGGCAACGGCTACGGCAAGGGCAACGGCTACGGCAAGGGCAACGGCAACGGCTCCGGCAAGGGCAACGGCTACGGCAAGGGCAACGGCAACGGCTCACTTAATAAAACGGCGTTTACCCCGATGCACATATTGATATTAGTGAGGTTTCAAACGTGTACTTGTTAAGACAAACAGACCACAACAACGGCAACGGTGCTATATATGGCTATGGGTACGGTTTTGGCTTTGGCTACGGTAGCTCTTCGGGGGATGGCAACGGCTATGGGTTCTTGAATGGGGACAGCTATGGCTCAGGTAAAACGAATTACAAAGTACACGCAAGCCCAAATACAGAACCGTTTACCCCACTGCACATATTAATTTTAATCAGGTTTCAAAAAGGAGATACAAAATGAAAGGCGTTATAAAAATAGATTATAAAGACTATGTACTGGACTTGGATGCATTCGTAAAAATACACGAGATGTTAGGAAAAGCTGAGATATACGAAACAAAGTATCATAAAGCAACAGATACAGTAGAGAGTTATGTTACTCATCATGTTTACCCCATACCACTTGCAACGGATACGAAACATATTTCGGTAATGGATGATACGTTTTATAAAAAAGCAAAGATGGCTGGTGCGCCAGTCAAAGAATAATCGGGAGACACTCATAATGAAATTTTTACTTGAAACGATTGTTGCCTTATTGTTGTCAGGGTTCATATTGTACATGGGATTGCAATGGCTATCGGGCTGTGGGGAAACCTATATAGATGCCAACGGTGCACGGCATAGCTATGTGTGTGCATTTTCTTAGCTAAGAAAACGAGGGTATGGCGTGTACTTGTTAAGACAAACAAGCAACGGCTCCGGCAATGGCAAAAGCTCACTTAATGACACTGCATTTACCCCGATGCACATCTTGATATTAGTTAGGTTTCAGAGTACATTAGATTTCGTTGTGTCTCCTGAGTAGTAATTTGGCCCCGCCTCGTGCGGGGCATTTTTTTATTACCTATTTGAATTTGTCTATAAAAGTTGTTAGGATTACAACCCGGTCAAAAGTAGGTGGGACTATGCGCTACAGTGTATTGAAGTCTATATATGAAGACCCTTTGGCACCCAAGTATTATCTAGTTCGCTTGGAGTGGGATGAGCATACTTGTAAAACAATTAGGACTGTTTTGAAAACCTCTTACGATTTGGCGGAAATACAAACTCTTTATAAAATGGTAAACGGACACACGGACTTTTACGTAATGCCTAACCTTCTAACCACATCCGATGAT